>Ga0073934_10000377_pt1 | contig 129811 bp, 123 predicted proteins | sample LarsenN4metaG_FD_76834 | JGI IMG/M metagenome (GOLD analysis project Ga0073934, IMG submission 76834) | Hot spring sediment bacterial and archeal communities from British Columbia, Canada, to study Microbial Dark Matter (Phase II) - Larsen... ... | reverse complement strand
TCCGCGATCAGCGCCAGCACGCGCACGACGGTCGTGGTCTTGCCTGTGCCGGGTCCGCCCGAGAGCACGCAGAGGCCGCGCGCGACGGCGACTGCCGCCGCCACCCTCTGCCAGGCCTCCTCCTCGCCCGGAAACAGGCGTCCCAGGGCCGCGCGCAGCGCCGCCTCGTCCACCGTGTGCCGCGCCGCCGCACGCGCCCGCAGATCGGCGGCCAGCCGCTGCTCGTAGTCCCAGTACCGTCGCAGGTATAGCCTGCCATCGGCGTCCAGCACGATCGGCTTGTGCTCGCCCGGCGGGCTGATGATCGCAGTGCCGCACAGGCGCTCCTCCAGCAGCCGCGCCGGGCCGACGCCGTCTTCGGCCTCGCGCACACTGATGCAGGAGTGACCGGCGACCGTCATCGCCGCGAGCCTGGCGAGGACCCGCGCCAGCTCCGGATCGCGGCTGTCGGCCAGGCGCATCAGCAGCTCGGTCAGATGCCTCTGGAGTCCGGGGCTGCCGTCCGCGACGGCCACGGGCGCCCTGCTTCGGTTCATGCGGCCCCCTTGCCCACGTATCGATCCAGCGCCGCGAGCAGCTCGGGCGAGGGACGAGCGGCGTACACGCCGCAACCGGGCCCTCGCTGCGGCGTGATGCCTCGCACGAACAGGTAGTACGCGCCGCCGAAATGCCGCTCGTAATCGTAGCCCGGCAATCGCGCGCGCAGGTATCGGTGCAGTGCCAGCGTATAGATGAGGTACTGCAGGCCGTAGGCCTCCTCGACCATCACGGCCGGCAGCCGCTCCGCGGCGTAGTCCTCGGCGGTCGGACCCAGCCAGTTCGACTTGTAGTCGACGATGTACCAGCGCCCGTCCAGCTCGAAGACCATGTCGATGTATCCCTTCATGTAGCCGCGCACCGGGTCGAACTGCAGCCTCTCGATCTGCCGCCGCTGCGCCACGTCGACGGGGTGCGCCGCGAACAGCTCGCCGAGCTCCCTCGCCTCGAGCCTGTGCAGCGGATAATGGAACTCCAGTTCGTTGACCCGCTGGCCGCCGCCGACTCGCGCCAGGCGCAGCCGGTCGCCGTCGAGCGGGGTGTTGAGCACGTCGGCGAGCATCCGCAGCAGCACCGGCTCCCACTGCGACGCGTAGCCGTGACGATGCAGCTCGCGGGCGACCACCGCCCGCCACCGGTTCTCGTCCCCGCCGCGAAAGTCGATGTGCTCGAAGATGGCATGCAGACAACTGCCCGCCCGTGCGCCGCGCGGGAAGGCGTGAATGCTGTCGGCGGCGATCGGCGCCACCGCCGCCGGCGATGAGGCCCAGGCATCGTGATCGGGGCGATCGCCGGCGCCCTGGCGCAGCAGCGCCGTGTAGCTGACCGTTCGCCATGGCGCCGCGATGTGACCGCGAAAGAGGCGAGCCGCGGGCGGACTCGGCGCGCCTTGCCTGGGGATCGCGCCCCCGGTGTCCGCCGCCGGCGGCGCGGTGAGGACGATCGCGTGTGGCGCGGCCGACTGCAGGGCCTGCAGATCGGCCAGCAGCTCGGCGTCGCTGCTGGACTCGAACCACTCGAAGAAGGCCTCGTCGCCCGGGAACGCCCGCCGGTCGCGGTGCATGAGCCAGGCCGGGGCGGAGGCGGACGCGCCGCTCACCGCGCCCCAGGCCACGTAGCACCGGTGCCTCGCGCGTGTCAGCGCCACGTAGCACAGACGCAGCGACTCCGAGCGCGCCTCGAGCCGGGCCTGCGCGCGCGCCTGCTCGTCGCCGGCATCGAGCTGCAGAGTCGGGGCGTGCCCGGCGGCGGCGTCGTGGTAGAAAATCGGCGCCGCCGGTGGCGGCCCGCCCTGCGGCTCGTCCCAGAGATAAGGGCAGAAGACGACGGGGAACTCCAGGCCCTTGCTGCGATGCACGGTGACGATCTGCACCAGCTGCTCGTCACTCTCCAGTCGCAGCTGCGATTCCTCGCCGCGATCGAGCTTCCGTTGCCGGCGCTCGCGGAGCCAGTCGACGAGCTGCGAGATCCCGAGTCCGCTGCCGACGGCCTGCGCCTGCAGCAGCTCGATGAGATGCAGCAGGTTGGTCATGCGCCGCGCCCCGTCGGCCATGGCCAGCAGCCGCGTCGGCACGCCCTCCCTCTCCAGCAAGCGGCGGCACATGACGAAGAACCCGGCCTCCCGCCAGATCTGGTGGTATTCGTTGAAGCGCAGCACCACCGCCTCCCAGTCCTGCTCCGCGCGCGAGAGCGCATGCAGCGTCCCGGCATCGGCGCCGAGCAGGGTGGTGACCAGCGCCGTGCGCACGCGCGTGTCGTCACCCGGGTTCTCGACCGCGCGCAGCACGTGGGTCAGTTCCTCCGCCTCCTCGCTGTCGAAGACGCTGTCATCGGCCTGCTCGGCGCTGTTCACGGCGCGCGCTGCCAGGGCCTCCTTGATCTGCCGCCCCTGCGAATGCTTGCGCACCAGCACGGCGATGTCGCCGCCGCGCAATGGCACGAGCTCCCCGGTCTCCTCGAGGAAACCGGCGCGGCCGGCGGCGGCCAGCCGCAGCAGCCGCGCGATCTCCGCGGCCGTGGCCTCCGCGGAAACTCGGGCCGCATCCTGCTTGGTCCAGGGTTTCTCCTGCGCCGGGCGCGCGAGGAACCACATTACGAAGGGCGTCTCCTCGCGCCCCTCGACGAGCAGCGGCCGCGGCGCGCGTTCGGCGGGATACACCGGGTGAAACTCGATGCCGTCGGTCAGGAACGCCGAGGAGGCGTTCCGGTACAGCGTGTTGACCGCATCGATGAGCGGGGCGGTCGATCGCCAGTTCACGTCCAGCGTGTGGCGGCTCGCGCGCGCCTCCTCGCGCGCCTTCAGATAGGCGTAAACGTCCGCGCCGCGGAAGGAGTAGATCGCCTGCTTCGGGTCGCCGACGAGGTACAGCGGCAGGTCGGTGCCGCCGTAGATCCGCGAGAAGATCTCATACTGCACCGGGTCGGTGTCCTGGAACTCGTCGATCAGCGCGGCACTGTACTGTTCGCGGATGCGCGCGGCCAGTGCCGCGCCAGCGCGCGACTGCAGTGCGCGGGCAAGGTCGTTGAGCAGGTCGTCGTAGGACTGCTCGCCCCGCCGTCGCTTGCGCCGGGAAAGCTCCTGCGCGCAGTACTCGATGAGCCGCCGTCGCAGGTTCACGGCCCGCTGCGCATGGCACGGCTCCAGGTCCGCATGCCGGCGCTGGAGCGTCTCGCAGCGGGCGAAGAACAGGTGCTCGGGCGGGCGCTTGTCCTTTTTCGTGGCCGCGGCGATGGCCGCAGCGGAGCACTTCATGACGCCGTCGGGCAGATTCCGCACGGCATCGGCCGCGCCGGAGAAGATGTGCTCGAACTGCGCGATCCACCGGCCTGCCGCCTTCGGCGTGACGACGTTGCGCTTCAGATCGGGACTCCCCAGGAGGGTGCGGCCGACCGCCTCGCCCTCCTCCTTCCAGACCAGCGCGGCAGCGGCGAACGCGGTCTCGTAGGCGCGCTCCAGCTCCTCACAGCTCGCCGCCGTTTCGCCGCCGCGAACGCGCAGATAGGGCTTGCCGAGGTGCGGACCGACCAGCGACAGTAGTTCCTCCGGCGTCGACATGCCGTTGGCGAGCAGATACTCCACGAACAGTCTCGACGCGCCGCTCACCTCGCGCCTCCAGAAATCCCGCGCGATCTCGGCACGCAATTCGGACTCCTCGGTCAGCAACGCCGCGTCGAACGGCGCGCCTGAGCTCAGGGCATGCTCCGCGAGCAGGCGCTGGCAGAAGCCGTGGATGGTGTGTATGGCCGCCTGATCGAAGCCGGCGATGGCGGTCTGCAGACGCCGCGCGAGATCCGCGCGATCGGTGTTGCGCTCGAGCAGCCGAACCACGAACGGATCCTCCAGCGGCGGGGTCGCGCCCGCGCGCAGCCCTTCGGCCAGCAAACGCAGCCGCTCGCGCACCCGCTCGCGCAGTTCTGCCGTCGCCGCGGTAGTGAAGGTCAACACCAGTATGCGGTCGATGCTCCGACCGGTCTCCGCGACGAGACGGACGATCAGATTGCTGATGGTGTAGGTCTTCCCGGTGCCGGCGCTCGCCTCGATGAGCTGCGTGCCGGACACGGGCAATTCGAACACGTCCAGGGAATCGCGGATCACTCCTCGTCACTCCGGTGCGCGTAGATGGGCTCCACGATCTCCCCGGCAAGCCGCTCGAAGGCCTCGTCGAGCGGCACGTCGGCGCCGAAGGCGAGGCGATAGTATGCGTCATCCTCCTCGCCGCGCCTGCGCTCGTTGCTCTCCCACTCGGCGCGGGCCGCGCCGATGGCGTCCTTGCCCTTGCGGCGCGCATCCACGTAGGCGCACGCGCTGCGCGGAAAGAAATGCAGAGGCTCGCACAGCCCCTCCAGGAAGCGATCGAGCAGCCTCTGCAGATGCCGCCGCGCCTCCTCGACGGGGGCGAGCCCGAGCGTGCCCGCAGGCGTGCACAACGTGCTGCCACCGGCGCGCCCGGGCGCCCCGGCCGCGAGCAGCAGATGGCGGATCCAGAACGCCACCAACTGGTTCGCGTGGATCTTTTCCGACGCCGCGTACTCGAACAGGCCCGTCGCCGCCACGCCGTGGAGCGTGCCGCTGATGCGCGCGCCATGCAGTGCGATGTCCACCGCGACCGTGGCGGCGGGCGGCGCGCCTGCGACGTGTGCGCGCACCTTGGCGGCGAGCGCGCGTGCGCGAGACGCTGCCTCGCGCAGCCGGATGCGCCCGACCTGTCCCGGCGGCAGGACACCGCGCGCGAGCTCCGCCGCATAGGCCGCCTCGATGTCCTCGCCGCGGAGCAGAGTCGCCGTCAGGCGCTCCGTGATCTCCCTCTCCGCCCGCCGGTCGAGCGCGAAGGGTTCACTGGCCTGCAGTTCGTCGTCGTATTCGGCCAGGCGCACGTGCAGCCGGCGCTCGAGCAGGAACCGCACGGGCTGGCGGTAGAAGCGCACGAGGTCCTCGACACTGACCACGGACCAATCGGGATCGGGATCGGGCAGCCGCGTCGAAAACAGCGGCCGGCGCGCGGCGGCCGCCGGCGGCGGCGACACGGCCAGCTCGCGGCGATAGCTGAAGAGACGATCGTCACCGTTGAAATAGCGCGGGCTGAACGCCTGCAGCGGATGATGCGTGAGGATCTGCCCGCGCAACGTGCCCGAGAATGCCGGCGCGAAGTCACGCTCCAGCAGATCGAGCAGTTCGCTGACCAGCACCGACGGCGGCAGCGGCAGGCCGGTGCGGATGTCGTTGCCGACGTAACTCAGGTATAGGCACCGGCGCGCCGACAGCACCGTCTCCAGGAACAGGTAACGGTCCTCGTCGCGACGGGAGCGATCGCCGCGACGCCAGTCGCTGCCCATGCGATCGAAGTCCACGCGCCGGTCGGGACGCGGATACACGCCGTCGTTCAGACCCAGTACGCAGATGACCTCGAACGGCAGCGCCCGCACCGCCGTCCATTCCGCCACGCACACTCCGCCGCGCAGCGAAAACGGCTGAGCGCTCTGCGCCTCCAGACGCCGCTTCAGCTCGGCGGCCATTACCTCGATGCCTATCCGGCTGCTCGCCTGCGCGAGCGCCGCCTCGTCGCCGATGGCGGCCAGCGTGTCGCGCACCGACTGCAATACCGCGTCCTCTTCGGGATCCGGATCGAAGACCTCGGCGAGCAGCGCGTTGAGCTCCAGCGTCCAATCGCCGACGGTCAACTCCGCCTGCAGTCGCCTGCGCCAGCTCTGCAGCAGGTCGAGGTAGTCGAGCAGCGCGGACAGCACGCGCGCGGCGGAACCCTCGATCTCCGCGTACGGCAGCACGCCGCCGAACAACCGATCGCCCTCCGGCAGCGCATAACCGAGGAGCATGCGCTCCAGGCCCGCACGCCAGGTGTGGCTGGCGACTGCCGGCACCGAGAATTCCGCGCGTTGCACCTCGTCCCATCCCCAGCAGATCCCGGTCGCCGCTATCCAGCCCCTGATGCGCGCGAGATCATCGTCGTCCAGTCCGAATCGGCGCTGCACCGAGACCACCTCGAGCGGGGCCAGCACCGCATCGGCCTCGAACCGACTGGCGGGCAGGTCGAGCAGATCGAGGAACGCCTCGAGCTGGGGTTCGCCGGCCGGGGCTGCCTCCGCGACGATGTCAAAAGGTATGCGCCGGCTGTCGCCGAGCGCGCCGAACACCCCGCTGACGTAGGGCGCATAGCGCGGCAGATCGGTGACCGCCACCAGGACCTGCTCGGGTTTCAGATCGGGCCAGCGCTCGAACATGTCGAGCAGCCGATCGTGCAGGACCTCGACCTCACGCATGGCGCTGAAGCAGGAGTGCACCTGGATCGAACGATCCTCCGCCGCCACCTCGCGCCGCGCGCCGGCCTCCTCGCCGCGATCCCGGAGCTCGAAGATGTCGGACTGCAGCGCGCCGAGCAGCGAGACGGACTCCGGGGGCGCGTAGCATTCGCGCTCGACGTGGTCATAGTCCAGGACCCGGTCGATGAAGTCCCGTCCCGGGCGTCCCATCGACGCGAGCAGCGGGTGCCCGGTGTGCAGGTGGCGCTCCACGGCCGCCGCCTCCCCCGCGGCGGCACGTGTGCGCGGGGAGACGATGTCCCCCCAGTAGTGCCGGCAGGGGTTCGACAGCAGCAGGTTGACCTGCGTGCGCCGCGAGAGGTGCGCGATCACCTCCAGGTAGGAGGGCGACAATGCCGGCATGGCGAACAGCGTCACCCGCGCCGGCAGCGCCGCTTCCACACCCGCGGTCGCCGCCGCTTCGAAGTCCTCCAGGACATGCACCCAGTGCAGCGGACGGCGCCCCGCGACCAGCCGTCGCCACAGTCCCGCCTGCCAGTGCGTCTGCTCGCCCCGCTCCCAGGCGCGGACCCAGTCGGGCCGGAAAATTACGTACTGATCGAAGGTCTCGGCGATGCGGCGCGCCAGCGCGTGCCGCTGCCGGGCATCGGCGCCACGCAGGTAGGCGCGCAGCGGCGCGTAGGCCTCGCCCTCCGGTAGTTCGCCTAGGGCATCGTAGATGCGCCAGGCGTTGACCTCTGGAGTGAACGGAGCCAGGGCTGGCAGCCGATCGCCGAGCACGAGCCGGAAGATCTCCCAGATGAAGTTCCCCGGGTAGAGGAAGCGCGTGTTCGCGCAGATGCCCTGCCGGTCGGCGAGCCGGTAGGTCAGCCACTGGCCCATTGCCCGGGTCGGCACGACCACGATCTCCGGGGCCAGCACCGACGGCAGCGGCCGCTCGAGGATATCCTCGAGCGCGGCGGCGAGCCCTTCAGTACGGTTGCTGTAGACGATATTGAACATCGAGCGTTCCTGGACGCGGCTGCGCCCCGCGCGCTACCCCCGCCGCGGAGACCCGGCGCTCCGCCGCTGCGACCCGGCCCCAGGGAGGCTTCGTCGCGGCGGCCGTCGCACGGGCGCGCGCCGCGGCCTCGGGGCTGAGGGGCGCGAAAGTGTTATTGTTTCCGGCGACGCGAACGTTCACGGCCGAGAAGGGAACAACGCCATCATGGTGGAACAACTCACGCTTTTTCTGGCCGCCGCGGTGCTCATCGTACCCCTGTTCAAGAGGATGGGTCTCGGGACGGTGCTCGGCTACCTCATCGCCGGCATGCTGCTCGGACCGTGGGGGCTGCACCTGGTCACCGAGGTCGAGAGTATTTTGCACGTCTCGGAACTCGGCGTCGTACTTCTGCTGTTCGTGATCGGCCTGGAACTGCAGCCGTCGCGGCTGTGGGTGCTGCGGCGGACGGTATTCGGCCTGGGTTCGGCCCAGGTGGCGTGCAGCACGCTGCTCATCGGCGCGGTCGCCGCCCTCGGCTTCGGGCAGCACTGGCTGGCGGCGGGCGTGATCGGATTCGGCCTTGCCATGTCGTCGACGGCCTTCGTGCTGCAGACGCTGGCCGAACGCAACGAGCTGACCACGCGCCATGGCCGCGACTCCTTCGCGATCCTGCTGTTCCAGGACCTCGCCATCATCCCGGCACTGGCCGCCCTGCCTCTGCTCGCCTACTCCCCGGAAACCAGGACCGGCGAGGCCGACTGGGCGGAACTGCTGCGCGCGATCGCCGTGCTGGCCGCGATGGCGATCGCCGGGCGGCAGCTGCTGCGGTGGGCCTTCCGCCTCGTGGCGCGCTTCGGCAACCGCGAGCTGTTCACGGCCACGGCGCTGCTGGTGGCGATAGGCACCGCCCTGCTGATGGCCTACCTGGACCTGTCGATGTCGCTGGGCGCCTTCCTTGCCGGCGTGCTGCTGGCGGACTCGGAGTTCCGCCACGAGATAGAGGCCGTGCTCGAACCCTTCAAGGGCCTGCTGCTCGGCCTTTTCTTCATCGCCGTCGGCATGACGGTCAACCTCGGGGTCGTGGCGCAATGGCCGATCGTGCTCGTCGGCGCGGCGATTGCGCTGTGCATCGTGAAGTTCATCGTCGTGTTCGCCGTGGCGAAGGCCGCGGGGGCGAAGGTCGACAGCGCGCGGAACCTCGGCATTGCGCTGGCCGCCGGCGGCGAGTTCGCCTTCGTGCTCTTCAACCTGGCGCGCGAGTATTCGATCGTCGACCGCGCGACGGCGGACGTGCTGATGGCGACGGTGGTGCTGTCGATGATGCTCGCCCCCCTGTCGTTCGTGCTCAACGACCGGGTGGTGAAGCCGTGGCTGAGCGCGCGGGAGGAACCGGAGTTCGATCGCATCGACGAGCCCGGCAACGCCGTGGTGATCGCGGGCTTCGGCCGCGTCGGCCAGATCGTGGCGCGCATACTGCGCATGCGCGGCATTGCGTTCACCGCCGTCGACATAAGTCAGACGCAGGTGGATTTCGTGCGCAAGTTCGGCAGCAAGATCTACTACGGCGACGCCTCGCGCCTGGAGCTGCTGCGGGCGGCGAAGGTGGAGCAGGCCAGGCTATTCGTGCTCGCCGTCGGCAACATCGAAAAGTCACTGAAGATTGCGCAGACTGTGCGCCGGCATTTCCCCGACGTCCCCATCTACGCCCGCGCCCGCAACCGCTTTCACTGCTACAAGCTCCTGGATCTCGGCGTGCGCTACGTCATGCGCGACACCATCCTCTCCAGTCTCGCCATGGCGCGCGAGGTGCTCACTGGGCTCGGACTCCCGCCGGAACTCGCCGCGGAGTCGGTGGAGAAATTCCGCGTCTTCGACGAGGCCCTGCTCCAGCGCCAGCACGCGATCTACCATGATGAAACCGCGTTGGTGGAAAGCGCCAGGCAGGCGGCCGAGGAGCTGCGCGGCCTGTTCGAGGCCGACCAGAGCCAGGCCGCCGGCTGAGCAAGAGTGCCGATCGAGATCCAGGCGCCCAATCGGAATTCCGCCCTCCAATCGCGCTGCGCGTCGCCGGGCTGATGCACCGGAACGGGTCGGTTACAATGCCGGCATGCAACCGCCGTCGCCGCCGCCCTCCTCACCGCCTACCGCCGAGGACGAGCGCTACCAAGTCGATCGCCTGCAAGGCGTCTCGCGCACCTTCGCGCTGACCATCCCGCAACTTCCGGCCGAACTGGCGCGCGTGGTCAGCAACGCCTACCTGCTTTGCCGCATCGCCGACACCATCGAGGACGACCCGGGCCTGAGCTTCCAGCAGCAGCGCCACTACTCGGACATGTTCATCGACGTGGTGGCCGGCGTCGCCGACGCCGCGCGCTTTGCCGATGAACTGCACCGGCTGCTCTCTCCACAGATGCTCGAGGAGGAGCGCGATCTCATCCTGAACACGCCCCGGGTCATCCGCATCACCCACAGCTGCAACGCCGCCCAGCAGGCGGCCATGCTCCGCTGCGTGCGGATCATGGCCGGCGGCATGGCCTGGTACCAGGAACGAGAAACCCTCGAGGGCCTGCCGGATCAGCCGGCCATGGACCGTTATTGCTATTACGTCGCCGGCGTGGTCGGCGAGATGCTGACCGAGCTGTTCTGCGATCACTCTGCTGAGATCGCCCGCCATCGCGACCAGCTGATGCAGCTGTCGGTATCCTTCGGTCAGGGCCTGCAGATGACCAACATTCTCAAGGACATCTGGGAGGACCGGCGCCGCGGCGCCTGCTGGCTGCCGCGCGACGTCTTCCGTCGGGCCGGCGTCGATCTGGCGCAACTGCGTCCGGAGGACGTCCCACCGGGATTCCGCGACGCCCTCGGCGAGCTCATCGGCGTGGCGCGGCAGCACCTGGAGAATGCGCTCGCCTACACTCTGCTGATCCCGCCGCACGAGACGGGGATCCGGCGGTTCTGCCTCTGGGCGATCGGCATGGCGGTCCTGACCCTGAAGAAGCTGAATCGCCATCGCGACTTCCGTTCGGGCCGCGAGGTCAAGATCTCGCGCAACAGCGTGAAGCTGACGATCCTCGCCACCAACCTCACGACCTCCAGCGATCGCCTCCTGAGATGGCTGTTTGCCTTTGCCGCCAAGGATTTGCCGAGATCGGACATTCGTGAGACACTTTCCGAGCCGGGCTGCGGCAGCGGATCAAAAGCACCTGGGTGCCCCGACGGGCCCCGAATCATCCGGCAGTAGGGGGATTCAATACCGATTCGGTCGCATGCGCCGAGGTAGCGCGCGTCGGACGCGTCTGTGTTGACGTCCCGCCATTCCCGCTGCTCGCAAAGTGCAGACGACGGTTCCTTTCGGAAATAGAAAAATGTTAAAGACGCGTTTCCGGCGCAAGCATTCAAAGGTTGCGTCACGACTGGCAGTTGTTCAGGCGCGCGAAGCCCGCGGGCCGATCAATCGCGCCGAACTCGAGGAGTCCATCGATCGCGCCCGCCTCGGCCTGGAGTCCGAGCAGCACCCCGACGGCCATTACATCTACGAGCTCGAGGCCGACTGCACCATCCCCGCCGAGTACATCATGATGAACCACTTCATGGGCGAGGTGGACGACGTGCTCGAGCGCAAGATCGCCAGCCACCTGCGCGCCAAGCAGGCAGAGCACGGCGGCTGGCCGCTGTATCACGGCGGCGACTTCGACCTGTCCTGCTCCGTGAAGGCGTACTACGCGCTGAAGCTGGTCGGCGACGACCCCAACGAGCCGCACATGATCCGCGCGCGCAACGCCATCCTGAACTACGGCGGCGCCGCCCGCGCCAACGTCTTCACGCGCATCGCGCTGGCCCTGTTCGAGCAGGTGCCATGGAAAGGGGTGCCGTTCATCCCCGTGGAGGTGATGCTGCTGCCGCGCTGGTTCCCGTTCCACATCAGCAAGGTCGCCTACTGGTCGCGCACCGTCATGGTGCCGCTTTTCGTGCTGTGCACGCTGAAGCCCAAGGCCAAGAACCCGCGCGGGGTGGACATCCGCGAACTGTTCATCACCCCGCCGCACCTGGAACAGGACTGGTTCCGGCCGACGACGCTGCTGGCAAAGCTGTTCCTGTTGCTGGACCAGATGGGCCGCGGCCTGGAGCACCTTATCCCGCCGCGAATGCGCCAGTACGCGCTGCGCCTGGCCGAGCGGTGGTTCACGCGGCGGCTCAACGGCGTCGACGGCCTGGGCGGCATCTTCCCGGCCATGGTCAATGCCTACGAGGCGCTGGCGCTGCTCGGCTATCCGGCCGACCACCCCTATCGCGTCCAGACCCGCACCGCGATCCGCAACCTCGTGGTCAGCAACACCCACAGCGCCTACGTGCAGCCGTGCGTCTCGCCGACCTGGGACACGGGCCTGGCGGCGCACGCGCTGCACCAGGCCTACGGCGGCGCGCAGTCCGAATCGGTGACCCGCGCGCTCGACTGGCTGGCGCATCACCAGCTGGACGAGGAGCCCGGCGACTGGCAGGAAAACCACCCGGGGCTGCGCGGAGGCGGCTGGGCGTTCCAGTACGGCAATTCCTTCTACCCGGACCTCGACGACACCTCGATGATCGGCTGGATCATGCACGAGGTCGATCGCGAGCGTTACGCCCATAACATCGAGCGCGCCGCCGATTGGGTATGCGGCATGCAGTCCAAGAACGGCGGCTTCGCATCATTCGATTCGGACAATACGCACTACTACCTCAACGCCATCCCGTTCGCGGATCACGGCGCCCTGCTCGATCCGCCGACCGCCGACCTGACGGGCCGCTGCATCGCCCTGCTCTCGCTGGTCGGCAAGCCCGAGTACAAGAGGCCGATCGCGCGCGCGATGGAGTACCTGCGCAAGGAGCAGGAGGCCGACGGCTCCTGGTTCGGCCGCTGGGGCACCAATTACATCTACGGCACCTGGTCGGTGCTCACCGCCCTGGAGGTGGCGGGCGAGGACATGCAGCAGCCGTACATCCGCCGCGCGGTGAAATGGCTGGAGAGCATGCAGAATGCCGACGGCGGCTGGGGCGAGAGCAACGACAGCTACTACCCGCCGCGCCATTACCGGCCGCACCCGAGCACCCCGTTCCAGACGGCCTGGGCGCTGCTGGCGCTGCTCGCCGCCGGCGAGAAGGATTCGCAGGCCGTGCGCCGTGGCGTGCAGTTCCTCATCAGGACACAGCAGGCCGACGGCCTGTGGAGCGACGAGCACTACACGGCGCCGGGCTTCCCCCGCGTGTTCTACCTGAAGTACCACGGCTACTCGCGGTACTTCCCGCTGTGGGCCCTGGGCCGGTTCCGCAACCTCAACCGGGCCGGGTCCGAACGTCCGGCAGCCCGCGAGCATTGACCCCGGCGGGGATCCTCACCGCGCTGCCGGCCGAGGCACGAACACTGCTCGGCCGGCGTGCGCTCCGGGGCCTCCCGATCGATACCGTTCTGCGCTTCGGCCCGCACCGACTCCTCGTCTGTGGCATGGGACTCGATCCCGCCGCCGCCGGGGCGAAGGTGCTGCTGCGCGCCGGGGCGCGTTCGCTCGTGAGCTGGGGCTGCGCCGGGGCGATCGACCCCGCCCTGCAGTCGGGCACCCTCGTGCTGCCGGCGCATGTAATCGCAGAATCCGGCACTTATGCAACCTCCCCAGGCTGGCGCGGGCGCATCGCCTCGGCCGCGGGCGGACGTGAGCCCATCGATGCGGGCCCACTGCTCAGCGGGGGGACCGTGCTCCTGGATCGGCGTTCCAGGCAGCAGGCGCGGGACCGTTCAGGCGCCTCCGCCGTCGACATGGAAAGCGCGGCGGTGGGCGCGGCGGCTCTGCAGGCCGGGGTTCCCTTCCTGGTCGTGCGGGCGATTGCCGACCCGGCCACGCACGACCTGCCGGCCTTTCTGCCGGCCATCACGGATGCCTACGGCCGCCCCCGGCTCGGGCGACTGGCCCGGGCGCTCCTCACCGAACCTTCGGCGCTGGCCGCACTACTGAGGCTGCAGCGCGCGTTCGGCCGCGCGCTCGCGACCCTGAGCAGGGTGGCGGCCGTGGCGCAGAGGGAGCTGGGCGAACCGTCCTGATCGCCTTGTCACCTCGCACTCACTCGGCTATAAAGCGCCCTCTTTTCGCCCCAAACACGAGCCTTCGCACCATGCCCCACGGCCCACTGACGCAGGAACAGATACGGACATTTCACGACGACGGGTTTCTGGTCGCGCGCGGCATGTACAGCCACCGGGAGATGGAGGACATCGCCCGCTGGACCAGCGAAATCGAGGCCTGGCCCGAGACCCCTGGCCGTCACATGATGTACTTCGAAAAGAGCCGGCTCGATGGCAGCCGCATCCTCAACCGGATGGAGAACTTCTATCCGTACCACGAAGGCTTCCAACGCCTGTTCGACGGCGAAAAGATGCGCGGCAGCGTCGGCCAGCTGTTCGGCGAGCCCGCCGTGCTGTTCAAGGACAAGGTCAACTTCAAGCTGCCGGGCGGCGATGGCTTCAAGCCGCACCAGGACGTGCAGGCGGGCTGGGACCGCTACGGATCGCTGCACATCTCCGTGCTGCTTTGCATCGACGAGGCGACGACCGAGAACGGCTGCCTGGAACTGGTGAAGGGCTTTCACAACCGCGGCGTCGTCGGCCGCATGTGGGAGCCGCTGACCGAGGAGGCGATGGCGGGCATGAAATTCGAGCCGTACCCGACCCAGCCCGGCGACGTCGTGTTCTTCGACTCCTACGCGCCGCACGGATCCGGCCCCAACCTCACGAATCAGAGGCGACGCATCCTGTACGTGACCTACGGCAAGCAGTCCGACGGCGACCAGAGAGCACGGTACTACGCCGACAAGCGCGAGAGCTACCCGCAGGATTGCGAGCGCGAGGCCGGCAGGAATTACGTTTTTCGCGTCTAGAAATGCCGGGGTTGCGCCCGGCCGGCGCGCAAGCCGCGCGTTGAACCACTCCCGATCGCATGTCTGAGACCACGCCATTTCCGGAACGCGTCGATCGCCTGATCGACGCCTGGTTCCGCTGGGTGCAGCGCCACGCAGTCCCGGTGCTGGTGCTGGCCGTGGCCGCCGCGGTCGGGTGCGCGATCTACACCGCCGAGCATGTCGGCATCAACACCGACACGGCCGACATGCTGTCGGCCGAACTGCCCTGGCGACAGACCCAGATCCGGTACCAAAAGGAGTTTCCGCAATACTCCGACAACATCGTCGTCGTCGTCGACGGCGCGACCGTGGACGAGGCGCGCGACGGCGCGGCCCTGCTCGCGCAGGCGCTGTCCGCGCGCAACGACCTGTTCACCGAGGTCTACTACCCGCAGGGCAGCGAGTTCTTCCGGCGCAACGGCCTGCTCTACCTCGATGAGACCGAGCTCCAGGACCTCTCCGACGATCTGGCGCGCGTGCAGCCGTTTCTCGCCCGACTCAAGGCGGACCCCACCCTCCGCGGCCTGGCCGCGCTGCTCACGGAGGCGCTCACCGAGGCCGACGCGCCCGACATCGATCTCGATTTTGCCATTCGGCGCATCGCGGCCACCCTGCAGGCGCTCGCGCAAGGGCGGCACGCGCGGATGTCCTGGGAGGAGCTCATCAACGGCAAGGAGGCGGCGGAGGAGGACAAGCGCGCGATCTTCATCGCCCGGCCGAAGCTCGATTACGGATCGATGCTGCCGGGCGGCCCGGCGATGCGCGCGATACGCGAGACCGCGGCATCTTTGGGGCTCACCCCCGAGCAGGGCGTGCGCGTGCGGTTGACCGGCGGCGCAGCGCTCGCCTACGACGAACTCAAAAGCGTCAGTCTCGGCGCGCAGCTCGCGAGCATCGGCTCGCTGCTGATGGTCGCATTGGTGCTGATCTTCGGCCTGCGATCCGGTTGGCTGGTGTTCGCCACGCTGGCGGCGCTCATCCTCGGCCTGCTGTTCACCGCCTTCTTCGCCACCGTCGCCATCGGCGAGCTCAATCTCATCTCCGTGGCGTTCGCGGTGATGTACATCGGGCTGGGCGCGGACTACGCCATCTACCTGTGCCTGCGGTACAGGGAACTGTCCGCCGTGGATCCCGATCATCGCGACGCGCTGGCGCGCGCGGCGCGTCACGTCGGCGGCTCGCTCGGGCTGTGCACGCTGACGACGTCCATCGGCTTCTTCGCCTTCATACCGACCTCCTACCGCGGCGTCGCGGAGCTCGGCATTATCTCGGGCGCCGGCATGTTCATCAGCCTGTTCGTGACCCTCGCCATCCTGCCGGCCCTGCTGTCGCTGCGCCGCCCCAGCCAGCGGCGGATCCCGGGGCTGCGCGCGCCGGCCGCGCTGCAAAAGCTGCTGGCGGCGCCCTTGCACCACAACCGCCTCGTCGTGCTCGCCGCCGCCGTGCTGGCCGTGCTCGCGGCCATGCTGGTGCGTCACGCACGCTTCGACTACAACCCCCTGAACCTGCAGGATCCGGAGGTCGAATCGGTCGTCACCTACAAATCCCTGCTGGCCGGCGACGGCCAGTCGCCCTGGACCATCGTCGCGCTGGCCCGGGACGCAAACGAAGCCAGGGCCATCAAGGCGCGCCTGATGGACGTCGGCAGCGTGGATTCAGTGCGCACCGTCGAGGACTACGTCCCGGAGCACCAGGAGGCCAAGCTGGCGATGGTGAGCGATCTCGCGCTTACCCTCGGTCCCGACCTCGACGACGACGCTACCGGCGCGCAACCGGCGCCGACGTCGGAATCGACCCTGCATGCGCTGCGCGCACTGAGGGCGGCGCTCGTCGCGCAAAGCCCCCAGAGCCACCACGATCTGGGCGCGCAGGTCGACGCGCTGATCGGCGATCTCGAACGGTCGGATGCGGCGGGGCGCGCCCGACGCATCGATGAGGCGCAGCAGGCGCTGCTCGGTTCGCTGCCCGGACGACTGGCCGCGTTGTCCGCCTCCCTCAACCCCGAGCCGGTGACCCTCGCCTCGCTGCCCGCGGATCTGCGGGCGCGCTGGGTGGGCGCCGACGGGCGCTATCGCGTAGAGGTCGTGCCGAAGGCGAACCTGGAGGAGGCGCAGGCGATGCGCGGCTTCGTCAACGACGTCCGCCGGGAGCTGCCGCATGCGACCGGAACGCCGATCGTCTATCTCGAGGCGAGCGACGCGGTGATCAAGGCGTTCACCCAGGCGTTCACCTACGCGCTGGTCGCCATCACCGTGCTGCTTTGGGTGTCCATGAAACGCCGCGTCGACGTGATACTGGTGCTGACGCCGCTGCTGCTGGCCGCGCTCTACACCGGCGCTGCCACCGTGCTGCTCGGCATGCCGTTCAACTTCGCCAACATCATCGCCCTGCCGCTGCTGCTCGGCATGGGCGTCGACAACGGCATACACATGGTGCACCGTTTCCGCACCGCCCCGCCCGCGGACGGCCTGATGCTCAATACCAGCACCGCTACCGCCATCGGCCTGAGCGCGATGACCAACGCCAGCGGCTTCGGCAGCCTGGCCATCTCGCCGCACGCCGGGACGGCCAGCATGGGTGTCATACTCACCATTGGCATACTCATCACGCTGGCCTGCACGATGCTCGTGCTGCCCAGCCTGATGAGCCTTCTGTACCAATCCCCGCGCGCATGAGGAGCCCTGCGGATATGTCCATGGACAAGCCCTGGGATGCCATGCTGGCGTCGCGCCTCGTGGCGCCGCTGCGCGACACGGCGGTCACGCCCAACCATCTGACGACCGTGCGGTTCCTGACCGGGCTTGTCGGCGTGTACCTGCTCGCCCGCGGCGAGTTCAATGCCGGGGCCTGGCTGATCGCCCTGTCGACCTTCCTCGATCACACCGACGGCGAGCTGGCGCGCATGACGGGCAAGGGCTCGCGCCTCGGGCACTACTACGACCTCGTCTCCGACGCCCTCATCACCATCGGCATGTTCCTCGGCCTGGGCATGGGCGTGGCCGGCGCCACCGGCTCTCATTCGGCCACCGTCCTGGGCGCCGTCGCGGGGGTGAGCGTGGCTGGCATCTTCCAGATGCGCAATGACATGGAAGCACGCCTCGGCAAGACCGCCACACGGCAGCCCAACTTCGCAGGATTCGAACCCGAGGACATACTCTATCTCTTGCCACTGGTCACCCACGGAGGATACGCAATGGGATTTCTGAAGCTGGCCGCCGTGGGCGCGCCGGCGGCGGCGCTCGTCGTCCTCGTGCTGTTTCTGCGCAGCCGCGGAGGCGCCTCGGCATGACCACGTTCGTCACGGGCGCGACCGGCTTCGTCGGCTCCGCCGTCGTCCGCCACCTGCTCTCCGAACAAATGCCCGTGCGGGTGCTCGCACGGCCGAACAGCGACCGCCGCAACCTCGAAGGGCTGGACGTCGAGATCGTCGAGGGCGATCTGCGCGACCGCGCGTCGCTGGAGCGGGCGATGAAGGGCTGTCTCGCGCTGTTCCATGTCGCCGCCGACTACCGGCTGTGGGCTCGCGACGTGCAGGAGATCTATCGCAGCAACGTCGAGGGCACGCGCAACATCATGCTTGCCGCCGCCGAGGCCGGCGTGGAGCGCATCGTCTACACCAGCAGTGTGGCGACACTCGGTCTGAATCCGGACGGCACGCCCTCCAACGAGGAGACCCGGGTCAGCATCCAGGACATGATCGGCGACTACAAGCGCTCAAAATACATGGCCGAGGACGAGGTGCGCCGGCTGGTGCGCAAGGACCGGCTGCCGATCGTCATCGTGAATCCATCGACACCGATCGGACCCTACGACATCAAACCCACGCCCACCGGTCGGCTGATCCTCGACGCGGCGCGCGGACGCATGCCCGCCTATGTCGATACGGGACTGAATCTCGTGCACGTCGAGGACGTCGCCGCGGGCCACATCGCCGCCTTCCGCCGCGGCGAGATCGGCGAGCGCTACATCCTCGGAGGCGAGAATCTCTGGCTGAAGGAGATACTGGAGCGCATCGCCATCATCTCGGGGCGCAGGCCACCTCGAATAAGACTGTCGCACTCCACCGTGATGCCCATCGCGCGGCTCTCGGAGTTCATGGGGCGGGTCACCTACGGGCTGTGGGAACCGCGGGCGACGGTCGACGGCGTGAAGATGGCGCGGAAGCTGATGTTCTTCTCCAGCGAGAAGGCCATGCGCGACCTCAACTACCACCCGCGGCCCGCGGAGGAGGCGCTGCGCGACGCCGTCGACTGGTTCCTGCATTACTGGAAGCCGCGCTGATCGACGGCGCGCGCGCCCGCGTCTTCCGTGCCGGTCTCCCACCGGATCGCGTTCCGAGCTTCGCGGCTATTCCCCTAAATGGGGAGTAACGATAGCATCAACGACGGCGACGACTCGGCTGACCCTGCCACCGGCAAGAACCCATACCATGCTGCAACGCTATCGTCTGACTACGGCGGCGGACCTGCCGCGCTGCCTGGAGATGGTGCACAACAGTTTCACGCACCGCCCGGACGTGCGCGGCGCCCTGCCGCGGATCTGGGCGGAGCACATCGAGCGCGGCGCCCTCATCTCCGCCGTCATCGAGACGCAGGACGCCCTCGGCCGCTACGAGCTCGAGGCGGTGAGCATCAACGCCTTCGTATCCGACGAGTTCCTCGAGGAGTTCCTGGCGCGGCCCGTCCCCTACATCGCCCTGCAGGCCTACGAACGCCATTTGCAGGGACGTTCGCCCCTGCTCGATGCCGACGCCATTCGGCGGGCGAACTCCGGCGCGGGCCTGAACCTGCTCGTCCTGCACACCGGCGCCACCACCAACGACTACACGCAGCCCTCGGCGCGGGTGCTGATCGAGATGTTCCGCGAGCTGCACATCATCCTGCTGTCCGGGTTCCGCATCAACCGGGTCGTGCACGAGGTGCTCGGCGAGACGGCACGCGGCTACATGCAGGGGGCCGGATTCAGGCTGATCACCGATTACCGCGATCATCTCGCGCGCGCCGGGGTCGCGTTGCGCGACGCCGATCAACCCTACCTGTTCGTGACGACGGAGGCCGACACCGTGCCGGGAGGCGCACCGTCCATGTATTTCCGGCAGATGGCGCCCCGTTTCGGATTCTCACCGATGCAGCAGCAGGTGCTGCTGCACGCGTGGTGCAACGCCGCCGACGGCGAGATCGCCGAACGGCTGCGGGTGTCCACCGACACCGTGCGCAAGCACTGGCGCGCGATCTATCAGCGGGTGACCGAGGTCGCCCCGGAGCTCTTTCCCGGCGAGCACATCGAGGGCGACACCCGCGGCCCGGAGAAGCGCCGGCACCTGCTCGGTTACCTGCGCCACCATCCCGAGGAGCTGCGTCCTTACCCGCAGCCGCGCCGGCGGGCCAATTCACGGCCGCACTGAGGCCGCGCCGGCCGCCGCCCGGCAATGCGTCATCGGCGGCTGCCGATCAGGGGGCCGCGGCAGAGGCTGCCGGCCGGCGCAAGGAATACGACCAGTAGATTGCCAGACCCAGGGTCACCCAGACGAGCTCCCTGCAGCGGCGGACCACGGACATGGTTATGCCCGTGGAGGCCACGCCGGTGACGGCGCGGCAGGCCACCAGAAACGTCCCCTCCTGCACACCGACGGCGGCGGGGATGAAGAAGGCGCTGGCGCGCATGAGCTGCGCCAGCGACTCGATGATCCAGGCGTCGGCAAAGCTTATCGGATGGCCCATGAATCCCAATACGAGGTAGACCTCCAGCGTTCCGAGGATCCAGTTGCCGAACCCAAGCGTGAGTGCAGTAAGGAACGCGAGCGGCTTGCTGCGATAGAACTGCACCATGTGCTCGTCGAACTCCTCGAGGATGTGCACCACGCCCTCGAGCTTGCGCCCGTAGCGCGTACGCGCGAGCCTGCGGCTGATCCACGAGCTGAGCCTGAACCACTGTATCGCCAGGAACTGCACGGCGCCGATCGCGACACCGCCGAGGCCGACGGCGGCAACGACCTTCATGCTCTGTGGAAAGGCTTCGGAGAAAAACATGAAGACGAAGCCCACGGTGAGAAAAAGCAGCAGCGCGATGATGTTGACCGTGCGCGCGAGCAGCAGTGTCGCCGCCGCCTCGCGATAGGGGACGCGGTAATGCGTCTTCAGCAGCGCGGCCTTGAACGGTTCGCCCCCGACCGAGGCCGCGGGCAGTATGTGGTTGAAGGCCTCCCCAGCCAGGCGCACCGCGTACAGGCGCAGTGTCCAGCGCGGCTCCCGCGGCGGGACGGAGGTGAAAGTTTGCTGCCAGCCGGCCACGTCCGTCAGGAACGTAATGACATGCAGACCGATGACGATGGCAAAACCGCTCCAGCCGATCTTTGCCAGATCCGCGCTGATCTGTGTCCAGTCCACCGCGCTCAGGACCTTCGCGAGCAGCAGCAGACCCATGCCGAGGAAGATGTATTTCGCGTATTTCACCGCGCAAGTGTACAGGGAACTCCCGCCCGCCGCCGCCGCGGCGGCGGGCCGCGTTCGGGGTCATCGGCCCCGGACATGCCGCGCCGGCGCGGGACTGCGGCTATGATTGGCGTATGGGCGATCGAATCCTGAAGGGCGGATGCCTTTGCGGAGCAGTGCGCTACAGCGTCAGCGGCGAGCCGGTGGACTGCGGGTACTGTCATTGCCGGATCTGCCAGCGCGCCAGCGGCGCGCCGATGGTCGCGTGGGCGACCTTCGCGGTCGATCGCTTGACCATCACCGCCGGCGAGCCGCGGGCATATGCCTCCTCGGCGCACGCGCTCCGGCAATTCTGCGCCCGATGCGGGACCCCGATCAGCTTTCGCAGCCAGCACAACCGCGCGCACGTCGACATCACGATCGCCAGTCTCGACGACCCCTCCGCGCTGCCGCCGCAATATCACATCTGGACCATGAGCCAGATACCCTGGCTCCAGACCGACGACCGCCTGCCCCGCCACGCCGACGGCGGGCCGGATCGGCTTGCCTGATGGCCGCGAGGGGCCCCGCCCTTTGACTGAGTCAACTCGCCGGCCGGCGTGCTGCGGCGCGACCGCACCGGCCCGCCCCGCCGGGACGGTGGCGTATGCAGGCAGGGGCTTGACCGCTGCTGTTGAATGAATCGGTCGGCACAGGTATAAAGACGGCCGCTTACGCCATAACGAAACGGGGCGGGCGGACCATGCGGCGCGTTGCCGGGCGGGTCCGGACACCCCGGAGTGCAGCCCTCGCGACGCGACCGCCGGCCACCATGTCACAGCTCGAACTGCCCTACGATCAGCGCCTGGCGCGCTGGCTCGTGCGCCCGCTCATCCACACGCCGGTGCACCCCAACCACCTGACGGCCATGAGCCTGCTCTTCGGCGTCATTGCCTCTGCCACCTTCGCGTTCGGCGGGCAGGCGCACGTGAATCTCGCCGCCGGCATCTACATGCTGGCGGTGTTCACCGATCACACCGACGGCGAGCTCGCCCGCCAGTCCGGCAAGACCAGTCCGCTCGGCCACAAGCTCGACTTCATCGTCGGCGGGCTCAATTACACGCTGCTGTTCTGCGGGATCGGCATCGGCCAGTGGCACGGGCAGCTCGGCGCCCCCGGCCTGCTGCTTGGGCTGGCCGCCGGCCTGTCGAATCCGTTCATCCTGGGGCTGCGGCTGCGGCTGGATCAGCGGTGGGGCAAGCAGGCATGGAAGCACCCCTACTTCCGCGGCTTCGAGTTGGAGGACTTCATCTACCTGATCGGTCCCATCACCTGGACGCTCGGCCTGCTGTACTTCTTCGTTCCGTACGCCCTGGGCACCCTGGGCTACCTGGCGTGGACCATCATCGAATACCGCCGCTGGGATCGACGCGATGCCGTCGGCGGCGCTACCTGAGGAAGGGCTCGCAACGGCATGACCGACATCGACGCCGCGCTCGACGCGCACATTCGCGCCCTCGACGTCGCCTCGCTCCGGCGCCTGTTCCTGGAACAGGACGAGGCGCTGGTCATCGAGGACTTCCTGCCGAGCGCCGTCACCGGCGCACTGCTCGCGGCGCTGCCTCGGGTCCATCCCCGCGTGAACCGCAACTACCTGCCAGGTCACAAGAAGGGCGGCAGCGTCAGCCGTTTCGATCTGGATCGGCTCGCGCCGGAGTTTCGCGAGCTGTACCGCTCCAAGGCGCTGACGGAATTCCTCAAGTCGCTGACGGGCGTGGATCTGCTGCCCTGCCCGGCCAATGATCCGCACACCTACGCGCTGTACTACTACACGCAGCCCGGCGATCACATCGGCTGGCACTACGACACTTCTTACTACAAGGGCGCGCGTTACACGGTTCTCTTCGGCCTGGTCGATCGCTCCAGCTGCAGACTCGAGTTCGAGCTGTACCGCGGCCGCCGGGATCGGCCGAGCGAACACCACAGCATCGCGCTCGCCCCCGGCACGTTCGTCATCTTCAACGGCGACAAGCTTTGGCACCGGGTCACCCCGGCGGGGGAGAACGAGGAGCGCATCGCGCTGACGCTGGAGTACCTCACCAGTGCCAGGATGAGCGCATTCGGCCGCTTCGTCTCCGACATGAAGGACGCCGTGGCCTATTTCGGCTTCCGCCAGGTATTCGGGCGGGTGGTCGGCAAGTCGTGATCGGCGGCGACAGTGCGGCGGCGGCCTGACCCGCCCCGACGCATTGCGCCCGCCTGTCACCAATCGAGATGCACGTTCGATCACCGATGAGAGCCATCATCCTTGCCGCCGGCTACGGCCGGCGCATCGCCGCCGCCCATCAGGGGCCGAAGAGCCTGCTCGAGTTCGGCGGCAAGTCGCTCCTGCAGCGTCATCTGGAGAATCTCGCCAGCCGCGGCATCGAGCACATCGCCGTGTGCGTCGGCCACGAGGCCGGCATGCTGCGCGAGGCGATCGAGGCGAGCGGTCATGCCACGCGGGTGTCCATCGTGCTGAACCCCGCCTATCGCGAGGGCAGCGTCGTCAGCCTGTGGACGATGCGGCATTACCTCGATGCCGGCGGAGACGTGCTGCTGATGGACGCCGACGTGCTCTATCATCCGGTATTGCTGGACCGGCTGCAGCAGACCGCCATTGCGAACTGCTTCCTGCTCGACCGGGATTTCGAGCCCGGTCTGGAGCCGGTGAAGCTGTGCGTGCGCGCCGGCGCCCTGGTGGAGTTCCGCAAGCAGCTCCCCGAGGGGCTACAATACGATTTCGCCGGCGAATCGGTGGGCTTTTTCCGTCTCGGGGAGGAGATGGCCCGGCGGCTGGCGCGCAAGACCGGGGAATACATCGGCGACGGCCGGCGTGAGGAGCCTTACGAGGAGGCGATCCGTGACCTTTTGCTGGAGCGGCCGGCCGAGTTCGGCTACGAGGACGTCACCGGCACGCCCTGGGTCGAGATAGATTTTCCCGAGGACATCGAGCGAGCCACCACCAAGATACTGCCGCAGCTGACGTGAACAGTCCCGAGAACGTCCATCCGCCCCTGAGTCGCGCCGCGCAGCTGCGGCGCTTGCTGCTGTCGCCGGACCTGGAATTCATCATGGAGGCGCACAACGGCCTGTCGGCGCGGGTCGTCGAGGAGGCCGGCTTCAAGGGCATCTGGGCCAGCGGGCTCGCCCTTTCCGCGCAGTTCGGCGTGCGCGACAACAACGAGGCGAGCTGGACGCAGGTCGTGGACGTGCTGGAGTTCATGACCGACGTCACCCGCATCCCCATCCTGCTCGACGGCGATACCGGCTACGGCAACTTCAACAACCTGCGGCGGCTGGTGCGCAAGCTCGAGCAGCGCGGCGTGGCCGGGGTGTGCATCGAGGACAAGCTGTTTCCCAAGACCAACAGCTTCATCGACGGCGAGCGCCAGCCGCTGGCAGACGTCGACGAGTTCTGCGGCAAGATCAAGGCCGGCAAGGACAGCCAGCACGACGACGACTTCTGCATCGTCGCGCGCATCGAGGCGCTGATCGCCGGATGGGACATGAAGGAGGCGCTGCGCCGCGCGGAAGCCTACCGGCGGGCAGGCGCCGACGCCATCCTCATCCACAGCAAGCTCTCGCGTCCCGACGAGATCCTCACCTTCGCCCGCGAGTGGGCAAACCGCGCGCCCGTCGTCATCGTCCCCACCAAGTACTACTCCACGCCGGTGGAGATTTATCGCCGCGCCGGCATCAGCCTGGTCATCTGGGCCAATCACATGGTCCGCGCCGCCGTGGCCGCCATGCAGTCGGTGGCCGCCGAGGTGCGCGAGACCGAGAGCCTGTTGAACGTCGAGGACCGCATCGCACCGGTCAACGAGATCTTCCGCCTGCAGGGCGCCGATGAGCTGAAGCAGGCCGAGCTGCGCTACGCCGCCGGCACGCAGAGCCGCGTGCAGGCCATCGTGCTCGCCGCCAGCCGCGGCGAAGAGCTCGACAGGCTCACGCAATCCCGTCCGAAGGTAATGCTGCCGATCAGCGGCAAGCCGCTGCTGCGCCGGCTCGTCGAGGAGTTCAAGAAGCAGGGCATCAACGACACCACCGTGGTCGCCGGATACCGCGCGGACGCCATCAACGTCCCGGGCGTGAAGGTGACCGTCAACGAGGATTACGCCGGCACCGGCGAGCTCGCCTCGCTCGCCTGCGCGCGGGGGGACTTCGCCGACAACATGGTGATCCTCTACGGCGACCTGCTGTTCCGCAGCTACATACTTCGCGATCTGCTGGAGCACGAGGGGGAGATCGTGACGGTGGTCGACTCCGCCCTCTCCGCCAACCATGTCAGCGGCTCGCCGGACTACGCATGGTGCTCCGCCGCCGACGACCGCGCCGTCATCGATCGCGACGTGACGCTCGAGCGCATCGACAAGGACGCGAACGGCGGTCCGGCCCCGTGCCACGGGCGATGGATAGGCATGCTGCGCGTGCGCGGCGCCGGCCGAGTGTGGCTCGCCGAGGCGCTGGAGGATCTGCAGCAGCGCCCCGACTACCATTCCCTGGGCCTTCCGCACGTGCTCAACCACCTCGTGCAGCGCGGCCGCCCCGTGCGCGTGCTCTATATCAACGGTCACTGGCTGGACGTGAACTCGCTCGAGGACCTCGACCGCGCCGGCGACTTCACGCAGGGCAACGCCTAGTCCGGCGAGGAGGCGTTGCGCTTCATCGGGTGCAGGCGTGATTCCCGCTACGGCGCTGCGTGCCCCGGGCTGCGGCTGAGCAATGACCTGCGCGGGCGCGCACGGGACCGGCCGAAGCAATACAATAGCGACCGGAAGGTTACGCCCACGCTGAAGCCACGCCAAAAAACATGATAAAGGCCGAAGAATTCGTCGAAGCCGCGCGCGCGCTCGGTTACAGCACCTACGCGGGCGTGCCCTGCTCGTTCCTCACGCCGTTCATCAACTACGTCATCAACGACGACCGGCTCAGCTACATCTCCTCGGCCAACGAGGGCGACGCCCTGGCCACGGCCTGCGGCGCCGCGATCGGCGGGCGCCGCGCGGTGGCCATGATGCAGAACTCCGGTCTCGGCAACGCCGTCAGCCCAATCACCTCGCTGAGCTACGTCTTTCGCATCCCGCTGCTCGTCATCTGCACTCATCGCGGCGCGCCCGGCGTGCACGATGAGCCGCAGCACGAGCTGATGGGGCAGATCACCGGCGAGATGTTCGACCTCATGCGCGTGCCCTGGGAGACATTCCCCACGCACGCCCAGGACATCGCGCCGGTGCTGCAGCGTGCCCGCGACTATATGGAACGCGAGCGGCGGCCGTACGGGCTCATCATGCAGAAAGGCGCCGTCGAGAAGCACGCCCTGGAGAAGAAGTCGCTGGGCCTGCCGACGCGCGCCGGCAGGCTGGTGCACGCCGATATCCGGCGCAGGACCCCGCGACTCACGCGCAACGAGGCGCTCCGGCACCTCGTGGACCTCACCCCGACCGCCGACACCATCGTGATCGCCACGACCGGATACACGGGCCGCGAGCTCTACGCCATCGACGATCGCGTCAACCAGCTCTACATGGTCGGTTCCATGGGCTGCGCCTCCTCCCTGGGCCTGGGGCTGGCGCTGGCCAGGCCGGACAAGAAGGTGGTCGTGGTCGACGGCGACGGCGCGGCGCTGATGCGCATGGGCAATTTCGCGACGCTGGGCGCCTACGGTCCGGACAATCTCGTGCACATCGTGCTCGACAACGAGGCGCACGATTCCACCGGCGCGCAGGCGACGGTGAGCGCCGGCGTGGGCTTCGCACTCATCGCGCAGGCCTGCGGCTACGGACTGAGCGTCAGCGGCGAGGAGACCGGAGTGCTGGACCGCGTGCTGCAGGCCGACGACAGCGGTCCGAAGTTCGCGCATCTGAAGATCGCCACTGGCACCATCGAGGACCTCCCGCGGCCGAAGGTGACGCCTCCGCAGGTGCTGGAGCGGCTGATGTCGCACATCGGCAGCCGGTTCTGAGCCAGAAGCCAGTTTCCCGCAGGGCCGCAACCAGGCGAGCCGTCACCCGAGGATACCCGACCGCGCCATGACCCCCCCCGAAGCCAAGCCGCTGCTGTTGCTCAATCCCGGTCCAGTCACCCTGAGCGCGCGCGTGCGCGCGGCGATGGGCGGTCCCGATCTCTGTCATCGCGAACCGGAATTCGCCGAGCTGCAGCGTTCGATCCGCGAGCGGCTGCTGCGGGTCTACGATCTCGACCCCGAGCGCTACGCCGCCATCCTCTTGACCGGCTCCGGCACCTCGGCGATGGAGGCGATGGTCGCCAGCCTCGGCCCCGCCCACGGCAAGATGCTGGTCATCGAGAACGGCGTCTACGGCGAACGTCTCTCCAAAATCGCCGCCATCCACGGCATAGCCAGCGTCGCGATGACACTGGAATGGGGCGAGGCGATCGACAACGCGCGTCTGCGCGCGCTTCTCGACGAGCATCAGGACGTCTCGCACCTGGCGCTGGTGCATCACGAGACGACGACCGGGCGGCTCAACGCGATCGAACCGCTCGCACGCCTGTGCGCCGAGCGTCGGGTGAGCCTGCTCGTGGATGCCGTCAGCAGCTTCGGCGCCGAGGAGCTCGATTTCGAGGGCTGGACCATCGCCGCCTGCGCGGCAACCGCCAACAAGTGCCTGCATGGGGTGCCCGGCACCTCCTTCGTCATCGCCCGCCGCGACGCGCTCGACGACGACGACACCCCGCAGCGCACGCTGTACCTGGATCTCGCCACCTACTGCCGCGAGCAGGACAAGGGCGGCACCCCGTTCACCCAGTCGGTGCAGACCTTCTACGCCCTGGCCGAGGCGCTGGCGGAGTTCGAGGAACAGGGGGGCTGGCGCGCGCGCCACGCGCGCTACCAGGCGCTGGCGGAGCAGGTACGATCCGGGCTAAGAGCGCTGGGGGTCCGGCCGCTGCTGCCGGAGGGTGCCTCCTCGGTCGTGCTGAACGGCTATCATCTGCCCGCCAACGTCACCTACGAGCGCCTGCACGACCACCTGAAGGCGCGCGGCTTCGTCATCTACTCCGGCCAGGGCAGCTACGCGAAGTCGATCTTCCGGATCTCCACCATGGGCGAGGTCACGGGCGCAGACATGCAGCGCCTGGTCGCGGCCGTCGGAGAACTGTTGCGCTGAGATGCCGCGGGCGCGGCTCAGGCGAGCTGCACGGCCCGCGCGTCGCGGCCCTGCTGCCGGGATTTGATCGCGCGCACCAGCTCCTCGCGCGTGAAGCCGGCCTCCCTGCGCATGTCGTCCTGCGAGCCGTGCTGCAGCATGACGTCCGGCAGGCCAAAGTTCAGCACCGGCACGAGCACGCCGCGGGCGGCGAGGACCTCGTTGACGGCGCTGCCGCAGCCGCCCTCGATCACGTTCTCCTCCACCGTGACGATGAGATTGTGCGTCTCGGCCATCTGCAGGATGATCGCCTCGTCGAGCGGCTTGATGAACCGCATGTTCACCACCGTGGCGTCGATCTCCTCCGCCGCCGCCAGCGACATCGCCAGCGGCGTGCCGAAAGCCAGGATCGCGACGTCCTTGCCACGACGCCGTACCTCGGCCTTGCCGATCGGCAGCGCCACCATCTCCTTCTCGGGCACCGCGCCGGTGCCGCTGCCGCGCGGATAGCGCACGGCGGCCGGCATGTCGAGGGTGTAGGCGGTGTAGAGCATCTGCCGGCATTCGTTCTCGTCGGACGGCGCCATCAGCGCGATGTTGGGCAGGCAGCGCATGAAGCTGACGTCGTAGGTGCCGTTGTGCGTCGGGCCGTCGTTGCCCACGCAGCCGGCGCGGTCGATGGCAAACACCACTGGCAGCCTCTGCAGGCAGACGTCGTGCACCAGCTGATCGTAGCCGCGCTGCAGGAAGGTGGAGTAGATCGCGACCACGGGCTTCAGGCCGTCGCAGGCCATGCCGGCGGCGAGCGTGACGGCGTGCTGCTCGGCAATGGCCACGTCGTAGTACTGGTCGGGGAACTGCTTGTGGAATTTCACCAGGCCCGAGCCTTCACGCATCGCCGGGGTGATAGCGACGAAGCGCTTGTCCTGCGCCGCCATGTCGCAGCACCACTCGCCGAAGACGTCGCTGAAGGTCATCTTGCCGGGCTTGCCGCTCGGCTGGATGCCGAGCTCCGGGTCGAACGGCGCCGAGATACCGTGATACTTAACCGGGTCGTCCTCGGCCGGCGCGTAGCCCTTGCCCTTGCGGGTGATGATGTGCAGGAGCTGCGGCCCCTTCAGCTCGTGGATGTTGCGCAGCGTGTGCACCAGCGCGTTCAGGTCGTGCCCGTCGATGGGGCCGATGTAGTTGAACCCGAACTCCTCGAACAGCGTGCCCGGGACGATGAGTCCCTTGACATGCTCCTCGGCGCGGCGCGCCAGCTCCCAGACCGGCGGCATGTGCGAGAGCACCTTCTTGCTGCCCTCGCGGATGGTGGTGTAGAGCTTGCCGGAGAGGATCTGCGCGAAACGGCTCGACAGCGCGCCGACGTTCGGCGAGATCGACATGTTGTTGTCGTTCAGGATCACCAGCATGTCCGCGCCCAGATCCCCGGCGTGGTTGAGGGCCTCGAAGGCCATGCCGGCGGTCAGACCGCCGTCGCCGATGATGGCCACCGCCTTGCGGTGGCTCCCGGTCTTCTGCGCGGCGATGGCCATGCCCAGTGCCGCGCCGATGGAGGTGCTGGAGTGGCCGACCCCGAAGGTGTCGTACTCGCTCTCGTCGCGCTTCGGGAAGGGCGCCAGCCCGTCCTTCTTGCGGATGGTCAGGATGCGGTCGCGGCGGCCCGTGAGGATCTTGTGCGGGTAGGCCTGGTGGCCGACGTCCCAGACGAGCCGGTCGTCGGGCGTGTTGTAGACGTAATGCAACGCGATGGTGAGCTCGATGGTGCCCAAGCCGGCCGCGAAATGTCCGGTGCTCTGGCTCACCGACTCGACCAGGAAGTTGCGCAGTTCGGTCGCGACCGCCTCGAGCTGCGACTCCGGCAACCGGCGCAGGTCCGCGGGCGAGGCGATCCGACTCAGCAATGGGTAACGGCCGTTGGGTGACATGTCACTGTTCTGAAACGCGGTCGGTCATTATGGATACACTACCCCCTGCTTGCAACCGGATTTTGTCGCGAATATCACGCACTTGCTGTACTTCGGGGCCCGATTCCAGTATCTTTGGCGCCCTTGGGCGGGGGTCTTGCCAATCTTTTGTAATTTCAGCTTTTTTGCCACACCAACGGCTCTAAGGACACTGCAACAATGGGCGTGCCGCTGATACAGAAGTACCGCGTGGCTCGATACATCATCGAGCAGAAGCTCAAGGGCAACAAGCGCTATCCGCTGGTGCTGATGCTGGAGCCGCTGTTCCGCTGCAATCTGGCCTGCGCCGGCTGCGGCAAGATCGACTACCCCGACGAGATCCTCGACAAGCGCCTGTCCTACGAGGAGTGCATGCAGGCCATCGACGAGTGCGGCGCCCCCGTGGTGTCGATCGCCGGCGGCGAGCCGCTCATACACAAGGACATGGCCCGCATCGTCCGCGGCTTCATCGCCAGGAAGAAGTTCGTCTATCTCTGCACCAACGCCCTGCTGCTGGAGCGGAAGATCGACGAGTACCAGCCCTCGCCGTACCTGACCTTCTCCATCCACCTCGACGGCAACAAGGACCGCCACGACACCTCGGTCTGCCGCGACGGCGTCTACGAGAAATGCGTCGAGGTCATCCGCGAGGCGCGCCGCCGGGGTTTCCGCGTCACCGCCAATTGCACCCTGTTCCAGGGTGAGCACGCCGAGGAGGTCGGCCAGTTCATGGACGACATGATGGCGCTCGGACTGGAGGGCGTCACGATCTCGCCCGGATACAGTTACGAGCGTGCGCCGCGCCAGGACGTGTTCCTGAAAAAGCAGGCCAGCAAGGAGTTGTTCCGCAACCTCTTCAGGCTCGCGCGCGGCAAGAAGTGGCGCTTCAACCAGTCCAGCCTCTACCTGAACTTCCTCGCCGGCAACGAGACCTACCAGTGCACGCCATGGGGCAACCCGACGCGCAACGTCTTCGGCTGGCAGAAGCCCTGCTACCTGCTGGTCGGCGAGGGTTACGCGCCGACCTTCCAGGCGCTGATGCAGGAGACGGAGTGGGATCGTTACGGCACCGGCAAGAATCCGAAGTGCGCCAACTGCATGGTGCATTGCGGCTTCGAGGCCACCGCCGTCAACGACACCTTTGCCCACCCCCTGAAGGCCGCCAGGGTGGCGCTGTTCGGTCCCGACACCGAGGGCCCGATGGCCCCGGAGCTGCCGATCCTATACAAGGACGAGACGCCGCAGCTGAAGCTGGTCGTGAAGTCCGAACCGGTGCGCTCGTGCGGGACCAACAGCGAACAGCGCACCGCGGGGAAACAGCTGTAAAAGCAACCGTTCACCGCGGCGGAACCAGCGCAACCCGCCGCATGGCGGGTTCGCTTTCATGGCAACCGCAATCCTGATCCTCGCCCTGATCATCGCCGTCGGCGTGCTGCTGTTGCCGTGGCGGCCGTGGTCGACGCGCGAGTCGCTCGACGCCGCGCCGGGCCCGCGCGTCGAGGACTTGAGCGAGGTCACCGTGCTCATTCCGGCGCGCAACGAGGCCTCGGTGATCGCCGAGACGCTCGCGGGGCTGGCGGCGCAGGGCACGAACCTCCGGGTCCTGGTCATCGACGATCAATCCAGCGACGGTACCGCGGAGGCCGTCCGCGCGAGCGACCTGCCCGGCGTCGAGGTGATCGCCGGCCAGGCACTCGCAGCCGGCTGGAGCGGCAAGCTGTGGGCGCTCGAGCAGGGCCGCAGGCAGGTGCGCACGCCGCTCACGCTGCTCCTCGACGCGGACATCGTGCTGAAGCCGGGCACGCTGGCGGCGCTGCGCCGCAAGCTGCAGCAGGACCATCTCGATCTGGTCTCGCTGATGGCGCACCTCGACATGCACTCAATGCCCGAGAAGCTGCTGCTGCCCGCCTTCGTCTACTTCTTCAAGCTCATCTACCCGTTCGCCCTCGCCAACGATCCGAGCAGGTCCACGGCAGCAGCCGCCGGCGGCTGCGTCCTGCTGCGCACCGAATCCCTGGAGAGGATCGGCGGCTTCAACGCCGTCAGGGATGCATTGATCGATGATTGCCGTCTCGCCGCCGCGGTCAAGGCCGCCGGCGGCCGCACCTGGATCGGGCTGACGCACTCGGCGGTCAGCCGGCGCCGCTACGCGTGGACCGATGTCTGGAACATGGTCGCGCGCACCGCATACACGCAGCTGCGTTATTCACCGGCGCTGCTCGCCGCGTGCACGGCGCTGATGTCGCTCTATTACCTGGTGCCGCCGGCGGCCATGCTCGGCCTGCCGCCTGGCGAGGCCACGCTCGGCGCCGCGACGTACCTGCTGTCCGTGCTTCCCTATGTCCCGACGCTGCGCTATTACCGCCTCTCGCCAGCTTGGGCGCTGTTGCTTCCGCTCATCGCTGCGTGGTATCTGGCGATGACCTGGAGCTCCGCCTCGCGCTACTACCGTGGCGTGCGATCGCGGTGGAAGGGCCGTGTCTACCAGCGATCACCCTAACGGCTGTCATGCGGGAGGCTACGCGCCGGATGGCCGGGCGGGCCGCTGGAACGTATCGTTTTGAACTATCGCGCATCCATCCTCGTCACAGTACGCGTATCCACAGGAGGGTCCAATCCATGCGTACCATTCGCAGGCTGATCGCGGCCGTGGCGCTGGTCTTCGCCTTCAGCGGCGCTTTGGCGGCCGATGGCGCCGATCCGGCAGCACCGGTCGCAGAACTGCACGACGCGCTGCTCGACATCATGAAGCGCGCCGAGGCGCTCGGCTACCAGGGCCGATTCGCCGCCATCGAACCGGTCGTCAACGAGACCTTCGATTTCCCGGCGATAGGCCGCATCGTCATGGGCAAGCACTGGGCCGGCCTGGCGGAACAGGAACAGAAAGGATTTCTGGAAGCCTTCGCCAGGCTCAGCGTCGCGACCTACGCCTCGCGGTTCGACGGCTACGACGGCGAGTCGTTTCGCACGGTCGCGAACGAAAAACAGAATGAAAACAATGCATTGGTCAAGACCGAGCTGGTCAAGGGCAACGGCGAGACCGTCAGCCTCAATTACCAGTTGCGCACGGATTCCAACGGAAAATGGCGCATCTTGAACGTCGTCGCCGACGGTATCAGCGACCTTTCGCTAAAGCGCGCCGAATATACGTCGATAATGAGTAGCGATGGTTACGCTGCGCTGATGGCGAAACTCAATGCTAAGATCGCGCAGTACGAGGCGGATGGCGCCGCGACAGCCGGCTCGGGCAGCACCAGCAAACAATAACAAGGCAGCGGCAAGAAGCTTTCTTGGCGCACACAACACAAAGAGGGTGGCTATGGGGATTCACAAGATACTGGCGGCGGCACTCGCGCTGAGTACCGTGGGACTTTCCGGGTGTACGATGGGTTCCAAGGAGGACAAGGACCCGCTCGAAGGCGTCAACCGCGTCGTCTACGACGTCAACGACACGCTCGACAAGGCGCTCATCAAGCCCGTGGCGAAGGTGTACAGCAAGGTCACGCCGAAGGGCGTGCGCATGGGCGTGACCAATTTCTTCGACAACGTCAGCTACCTGAACGTCATCGTCAATGACCTGCTGCAGGGCAAGTTCCGGCAGGCGGGCCACGACACCGGGCGCTTCCTGCTGAACAGCACGGTCGGCTTCGGCGGTCTGTTCGACGTCGCGGGCTATTCCGGCATGGTCAAGAACGACGAGGACTTCGGCCAGACGCTCGGCAAGTGGGGCTTCGGCGAGGGCGCCTACCTCGTGCTGCCGATACGCGGCCCGAACTCGCTGCGCGACGCGCCCGACCTCGCCACCAGCTGGCTGCTGAATCCGCTCACCTACGTCAGCAGCGGCGTCACGATCCCGCTGGCGATACTGAGCGGCGTGAACGAGCGCGCCAACTATCTCGAGGCCACGCGCATCCGCGACGAGGCGGCGCTGGATCCATACAGCTTCACGCGCGAGGCCTATCGGCAGAACCGCGAGTACAAAATCTACGACGGCAATCCGCCCAACCAGGATCTCGAGTACATCGAGGAGCCCGAGGGCGTGCTGAAGGTCTACTAGATTTCGCGTTCAAGGCGCATTCAGGAAACGGCGGGGCATCCCGCCGTTTTTTTTGACATCGATCGCAGCCGGCGACGATCACACGCGAACGAACCCTTCCCCTCCCGGTCTCATCGGTCTGCTCGACGAGGCCATGCGCCCGCGCCTTCCGAGTTCAGTAGGTGTTAAGTGAGCGGGCGTAGACTTGAGCGCAGCATTCGCTCTGATGAGGAGGGTGTAGGCAACATGAAACTTCGCACTGCTGCTGTGGTTCTGGTGAGTGCCCTGACCGCCGCCGGCTGCACGGCGAACAAGGAGCTCGGCGGCCAGGTCGTCGGTGGCTCGTTGGGCGGCCTGCTCGGCTCGCAGTTCGGCGATGGCGCGGGTCAGCTCGCTGCCACCGCTGCGGGCGCGGTGGTGGGCGCGTACCTGGGCGGCAGCGTCGGTCGCAGCATGGACGATGTGGATCGCATCAAGGCCAACCAGGCGCTGGAGACGTCGCGCACGGGTCAGTCGGTGGCGTGGGTGAACCCGGACTCGCGCGCCGAGTACACGGTGACGCCGACGCGCACGTACGACACGCCGAGCGGCCCCTGCCGGGAGTACGAGACGACCGGCAACATCGACGGCCGGCCCACGGTGATGCGCGGCACGGCGTGCCGCCAGCCGGACGGCAGCTGGAAGACCGTCACGGAATACAACTGATACACGCAGTAGCGCCATGCAACGGCGCGCGGGGCTGCCGCCCTCCAAAAGCGGCAGCCCCTTTTTATTGCGCGCGCGGCGCGCCGAGGTCGATCTCGACCGCCGGCGCGGACGCGGGCAGCGCATCGGCGAGCAGCTCGATCCAGTGCCGCACCGGCACCGGCGCGACCTCCTGCAGGTAGTTCATGCAGCCGATGTTGGCGGTGGCGATCATCGACGGTGAGGAGGCCATGAGGTTGGCGAGCTTGCGGGCGCGCAGCTCGCGCGATATGCGCGGCTGCAGGATCGAATAGGAGCCTGCCGAGCCGCAGCACAGGTGGCTGTCGCGGATGCCGCCCAGCCGGTAGCCGAGCGCGGCCAACAGCTGCTCGGTGCGGCCGGTGAGCTTCAGTCCGTGCTGCAGGCTGCACGGCGGGTGAAACACGATCGGGGCCTGCGCGTCGACGCGGGCGAAGGAGAGATCCTCCGCCGCCAGCACCTCCACCGGATCGCGGCACATCGCCGAGATCCGCGCCGCCTTCTCCGCATAGGCGGTGTCCTGACGCAGCAGGTGGCCGTACTCCCTCACCATCGTGCCGCAGCCGCTCGCGGTGACGATCACGGCCTCGGCGCCCGCCTCCACGTGCGGCCACCACGCGTCGATGTTTCGGCGCGCGTAGCCGAGCGCCTCCTCGGTGGCCGCGAGGTGATGACTGAGCGCCCCGCAGCAGGTGTCCTCGTCGACCTCAATCGCCTGGACGCCGACGGCATCGAGCACGCGCGCCATCGCCCGGTTGATCGACGGTGCCAGCGCTGGCTGCACACAGCCCTTGAGCACGAGCATCCTGCGGGCGCGCTTCGGCGGCGACCACGGCTCCAGTTCGACACGGGCGGGCACCTTGCGGCGTAGCGCCGCGGGCAGGAGCGGGCGCAGCCGCTGCGCCACGCGCACCACCGCGCCGAACCAGGCGCGCTGCGGCAGGGTCCGGCGCAGCAGCCAGCGGATTGCCCGCGAGGGCAGCGGTCGAACGTTCCGGCGTTCGACATGGGCGCGGCCGATGTCGACCAGCCGCCCGTACTGCACGCCCGAAGGACAGGTCGTTTCGCACGCGCGGCAGGTCAGGCAGCGATCCAGGTGCTGGCGCGTGGCCGCGCCATCGGAGACACCCTCGAGCAGGCTCTTGATGAGATAGATGCGGCCGCGCGGACCGTCGCGCTCGTCGCCGAGCAATTGATAGGTCGGGCAGGTCGCCGTGCAGAAACCGCAGTGCACGCACTTGCGCAGGATGGCGTCGGCCTCCGCACCCTCCGGGGTCGCGAGCATGGCTTCGGGCAGCGCGGTCTGCATACGGTTCAGAGTCCGGCGTACATCCGCCCGGGGTTGAGGATGCGCATGGGATCGAACTGCGCCTTCAGCTCCCGGTGCAGGCGCAGGAGCGGCGGCGACAGCGGCGAGAAGACCTCCTGCCCGCGGTCGCCGTGGCGGAACATCGTCGCATGACCGCCGGCCACGCGGGCCGCCGCCCGCACCTCCTCGGGCGCGGCGGTGGTCTTCAGCCAGCGCTGCGCCCCGCCCCACTCGAGCAGCCACTCGCCCGGGAAATGCAGGTGCGGCGTGGTCGGCGGCACCGACAATCGCCACAGGCACTCGCCGGAGTCGAAGAACGCCGATCTATGCTCTCGCAGCTCCGACCAGTACTCCGCAGCGTCGGCCACAACGTCTCCGCCGATGCTGGCGCGCGCCGCCTCCAGCGCCGCCGCCGCGCCGGACAGCCGCACCGTAAGGCAGGCGGTGTCGTAGGCGGCCGCCGACAGCGGCAGCGGCTGGCCCGCCCAGCGGTTCATCCGCTCGATCGCCTCGGCCGCCGTCACCTCGTGCGCCAGGGTGAGCTCCGCCTCCGGCCTCGGCAGCACCTTCAGCGAGACGTCGACCAGCACGCCCAGCGTGCCGAGCGCGCCGACCATGAGGCGGGAGATGTCGTAACCGGCCACGTTCTTCATCACCTGCCCGCCGAAGCGCAGCAGCTCGCCCTTGCCGTTCAGGCAGCGCACGCCCAGCACGAAGTCGCGGGCCGCGCCCGCGTAGGGGCGGCGAGGGCCGGAGAACCCGCAGGCGATGGTGCCGCCGAGCGTGGCGCCGGCGCCGAAGTGCGGCGGCTCGAAGGCGAGCATCTGGCCGCGCTCCGCCAGCGCCGCCTCGATCTCGTCGAGCGGCGTGCCGGCCATCGCGGTGATCACCAGCTCGCTCGGTTCGTACGCCGCAATGCCCTTCAGCGCGGCGGTAGACACCGCCTCGCCCGCGGGCTCGCGCCCGTAGAACGCCTTCGTGTCCCCGCCGACGATGCGCAACGGCTCACCCTGGGCGTGGGCACGCGCGATGCGCTCCTGCAGGGCGGCGATCGCGTCGGCGCAGGCGGTCGGTGGTTGGGGCACCGCGTTCATCGTCGTTGCTTGGTCCGGACGCCGATCGATTTGGATCAGCGCTTGCTTCGCGTATTCTAAACCCAACGACCACGCTTCCACCCAACGGCACGATCCCCCCCGGGCACACCCCAGGCGATGCGCATAGACTGGACCCGCTACAAGGCACGAGGCTGCTACGACGAGCTCATCGCCGCGCCCGGCGAGCCGCGCCCGGCGTCCGTAGGCCTCTGCAACTACCTCGCCTCGCTCTCGCCCGAGGAGGTGAAGGTCCGCAAGGCGGCCGCCGACCTGGCGATCAAGACCATGGGCATCACCTTCACGGTCTACAGCGAGGGCCAGAACATCGATCGGCAGTGGCCGTTCGACATCGTGCCGCGGGTGATCGAGGCCAGCGAGTGGCGCCGGACCGAGGCCGGCCTGCGCCAGCGGCTGACGGCGCTGAACTGCTTCATCCACGACGTCTACAACGCCCAGCGCATCCTGCGCGCCGGCGTGGTGCCGGAGGCGGTGCTCGCCAAGTCGAAGAATTTCCGCCCCCAGTGCGTGGGCATGCAGCCTCGTCATGGTGCCTGGGCCCACATCTGCGGCACCGATCTGGTGCGCGACAAGGACGGCACCCTCTACGTCCTGGAGGACAACCTGCGAGTTCCCTCGGGCGTGTCCTACATGATCGAGAACCGCATGCTCACCAAGCGCGTGCTGCCGGAACTGTTCGCGGACCAGGAGATCCTGCCCGTGGACGACTACACCGAGCGGCTGTTCGAGATGATGGTGTCGCTCAGCCCGCGACAGCAGGACAAGCCGGAGATCGTGGTGCTCACCCCGGGGATCTACAACTCGGCCTATTTCGAGCACGCCTTCCTCGCCCGCGAGATGGGCGTGGAACTGGTCGAGGGCTCCGACCTGGTGGTCGGCGAGGACGACTGCGTGTACATGCGCACCATCGACGGTCTCGCGCGCGTGGACGTGATCTACCGCCGCATCGACGACCTGTTCCTCGATCCGCAGACCTTCAACCCCGAATCCATGCTCGGCGTACGCGGCCTGATGCGCGCCTGGCACCACGGCAACGTGGCGCTGGTCAACGCCCCGGGCTGCGGCGTGGCCGACGACAAGGCGGTGTACGCCTACGTGCCGGAGATGATCCGCTACTATCTCGGCGAGGATCCCATCCTGCCGAACGTGCCGACCTATCTCTGCATGGACGAGACGCAGCGCCAGCACGTGCTCGCAAACATAGACAAGCTGGTGGTCAAGCCGGCGAACGAGTCCGGCGGCTACGGCATGCTGATCGGCCCGCAGGCGAGCCGGCGCGAGATCGCCGAGTTCAAGCGCCGCATCCAGGCCGACCCGCGCAACTACGTCGCGCAGCCACTCATCACTCTCTCCACCGTGCCGACGCTGTGCGGCAACCGCATCGAACCGCGTCACGTCGATCTGCGCCCCTTCATCCTGCAGGCCAGGGACACCTACGTCACCGCGGGCGGCCTGACGCGCGTGGCGCTGGTGAAGGGCTCCTACGTGGTGAACTCCTCGCAGGGCGGCGGCAGCAAGGACACCTGGATCGTCGCCACGCCCGACGAAGGAAAGAAGGCCTGATCATGCTCTCGCGCGTGGCGGAGAGGATGTACTGGACCGGCCGCTACATGGAGCGCGCCGAGAACACCGCGCGCATGGTCAACGCCGTGACCGAGATGATCCTCGGCGCGCCGCGCGAGGCCACGGCGCTGTGGGCCGTGATGGTGGAGGTCCTCGGGCTGCACGCGAGCTACGTCGAGCGCTACGGCGTCGCCGAGGAGCGGCACGTCGTGCGCTTCATGCTGCCCGACGAGCACAACCCCTCCTCCATCCTGCGCTCGGTGCAGAACGCCCGCGAGAACGCGCGCACCACGCGCGAGGTCATCCCGACGGAGGCCTGGGAGCTCATCAACGACACCTACTGGCAGGTCAAGGAGCACGCCGGCAAGGCGGTGGCCCGCAACCACCGCAGCGGATTCCTGCGCGACGTGGTGGAGCGCTGCCAGCTCCTGAACGGCCTGCTCTCCGGCACCATGAGCCACGACGCCGCGTATCACTTCGCGCGCCTGGGCCGCAACATCGAGCGCGCCGACATGACCACGCGCGTCATCGACCTCGGTGTGGCCGGCCAGCAGGCCACAGATGTCCAGCAGCAGGCCGCCGGGGCGCTGGCCACGCCGCTCACCAACATCCGCTGGATGAGCGTGCTGCTGTGCATGAGCGCCTACGAGATGTACCACCAGCACGTGCAGTCGCGCGTGAAGGCGGTGGAGGTGGTCAAGTACCTGGTGCTCGACAGGGACTTCCCGCGCTCGGTGATCCACTGCCTGAACGAGGTGGAGTCCTGCCTGCTGCAGTTCCCCCGCCACGAGCAACCGCTCGCGACCGTGCAGAAGGTGCGCGATGTCGTGCGCCGCCGCGACATCGCCCGGCTGATGAGCCACGGCATGCGCAGGCAGATCGACACCATGCAGCGATGGCTCGCGCGCGTGCACAACGAGGTCTCGGCGAACTGGTTCGCCTTCGCGCCGAAGCCCTGAGCCAAACAGCAGAGCGGACGCCCGAGTCGGCGCGCGCCATTCCGATCGCGGGTCCGGCGGTCGCTCAGAGGGCGACGACGTTGCGGGAGTCCGCGGCGCGATCCTTGGCGCTCGCCCAGTTGATGGGCGGCAGCTTCATGAAGGCATCCCGCAGGCCTTCCTCCCAGCTGCGCTTCAGATCGCGCAGGTAGGCGCTGTCGTTGTCGAGCTTCAGGTAGTCGCCCGCGGTCAGCGAATCGCGGCGGTAGACCAGCACCTCGATCGGCGGGCCGACGGTGACGTTGCTGCGGATGGTCGAGTCCATGGACACCAGCGCGCACAGTGCCGCCTGCTCGAGGCTCGTGGACGGCGCGACGATGCGATCGAGGATGGGCTTGCCGTACTTGCTCTCGCCGATCTGCAGGTAGGGCGTCTCGTCGGTGGCGCAGATGTGGTTGCCCTCCGGGTAGATGCGCAGAATGCCGGGCGGCTCGCTGCCGATCTGGCCGCCCAGGATGAAGCTCGCCTCGAAGGTGGCGCCGCCGCCGGTGACCTTGCTCTGCTGCTCGCGGTTCAGGCGGCCGACGTAGTCGCCGGCCTCGTTCAGATCGGCGATGGTGAAGAGATTCTCGTCGGCGTTGGAGCGTATGTCGCGCTGCAACTGCGCGACCACCCCCTGCGTGGTGCCGAGATTGCCCGCCGACAGCAGGACCAGCTGCCGGTCGCCGTCGCGCCCGAAGGTGTGCATCTTGCTGTAGATGCTGACCTGGTCGACGCCGGCATTGGTGCGCGAGTCGGAGACGAAGATGAGCCCGCTCTTCACTTGTACGGCCAGACAGTAGGTCATGACGGAGCCTGCACTGATGGAACGTGAATCATTGAAGCCAGCGTAGGCGGCACCCGTAAGCAGGTCAAGCGGCCGCCGCGCGCCCGGCGTGATGGCCCGGGTCGTCCTCCAGGAACCGCCATGCGGCGACGAGGCCGATGGCGCACATCAGGGCGGCGACGGCGAAGGTGCGCGCCGGCCCGAGGTGGGTCCAGAGATAACCGGTGACGAGCGCGCCCACCGCGCCGCCCACGCCGTAAGCGATTGAGCTGTACAGCGCCTGTCCGCGCCCCTGGTGCCGGCCTACGAAGTAGCGGTGCACGTACTGCACCGCGGCAGCGTGGTGCATGCCGAAGGTCGCCGCGTGCATGAGCTGCGCGAGCACGATGACGAGCGCGGACTGCACGCCGTAGCCCACCATCAGCCAGCGCAGGACGCCGGCGGCGAGGCTGATGAGCATGAGCCGGCGCAGCCCCCACGCCGGCAGCAGCCGGTGCATCACCGTGAACAGCACCACCTCGGCCGCCACGCCGAGCGCCCACAGCAGGCCCGCGGCCGTGCGCGAGTAGCCGCGCTCCTCCAGGAAGATGGTGTAGAAGGCGTAGTACGGCCCGCAGGACAGCTGCATCAGCAGCGTGGAGACGAACAGAACCGCCACGCCCCGCCGGCGCAGGATCTCCAGGAACGACGCCTTCTGCACGTGCACCTGCGGCGAGGGCGGCTCCGGCGGGATCGCCGCGCCCGCGATGTACACCAGCGCGATGAGACCCAGCAGGATCGCCGGCAGCAGATCGATGCCGCGGCGCTGCAGCAGCGCGCCCAGCAGGCCGGCGGTCACGATGAAGCCGATGGACCCCCAGAGGCGGATGCGGGTGTAGTCGTGCAGCCGATCGCCCAGGTGATTGAGCGTGATCGCCTCGAACTGCGGCAGCGAGGCGCTCCAGAACAGACCGTAGAGCAGCAGCACGACCGCCATCTTCGCGAAGCTGTCGGCCCAGAACACCCCGGCGAAAGCGATGAGCGCCATCAGCGTCGTGGACTGCACCATGCGCAGGCGCTGACCGGTGCGATCGGCCAGCCACCCCCAGATCCCCGGCGCGACGATGCGGCCGACGAGCAGCAGCGCGGTGGCCTGGCCGATCTGCTCGGCGCTGTAGCCGCCCGCCTGCAGGTAGGGATTGAAGTACGGGACCAGCGCGCCGACGACGGCGAAATAGACGAAGTAGAACCCCGACAGGCGTACGTAGGGCACGCCCCCTGACGGCGTCATCGCTCGGGCGAGGCGGGGATCGCCGGTGTGGAGGGGGTGACGTCGCAGTTCTGCGCGCGGTGGCGCAGGGCGTGATCCATGAGCACCAGCGCCAGCATCGCCTCGGCGATCGGTGTCGCGCGGATGCCGACGCACGGATCGTGGCGGCCGTGGGTGGCGACCTCGGTCGCCTTGCCCTCCACGTCGATGGTGCGGCCCGGCAGGCGGATGCTGGAGGTGGGCTTCAGCGCGATGCTGACCAGGATGTCCTGGCCGGTGGAGATCCCGCCCAGCACGCCTCCGGCGTGGTTGCTCAGGAAACCCTGCGGCGTCATCTCGTCGCGGTGCTCGGTGCCCTTCTGCGCGACGCTCGCGAAGCCGTCGCCTATTTCAACGCCCTTGACCGCGTTGATGCCCATCATCGCGTGCGCGATGTCGGCGTCGAGCCGGTCGAAGATGGGCTCGCCCCAGCCGGCCGGCGCGCCGGTGGCGATCACGTTGACGCGCGCGCCGATGGAGTTGCCCTCCTTGCGCAGCGCGTCCATGTAGGCCTCGAGTTCCGGCACCCGATCCGGCTCGGCGCAGAAGAACGGGTTGTGATCCGCCGCCTCCAGATCGTTGCAGCCAAGGACCAGCGGCCCGAGCTGGGCGAGGTAGCCGCGGATGCGCACGCCGTAGCGCTCGCGCAGGTACTTCTTGGCGATGCCCGCGGCCGCCACGCGGATGCAGGTCTCGCGCGCGGAGGCGCGGCCGCCGCCGCGGTAGTCGCGGAAGCCGTACTTCTCGTTGTAGGTGTAGTCGGCGTGGCCGGGGCGGAAGCGGTCGAGGATGTTGCCGTAGTCCTTGGAGCGCTGATCGGTGTTCTCGATGAGCAGGCCGATGGGCGTTCCGGTGGTGCGCCCCTCGAACACCCCGGAGAGGATGCGCACCCGGTCCTCCTCGCGCCGCTGCGTGGTGTGCCGCGAGGTGCCCGGCTTGCGGCGATCGAGGTCATGCTGCAGGTCCTCCTCGCTCAGCGACATCCCCGGCGGGCAGCCGTCGACGATGCCGACGTAGGCCGGCCCGTGGCTCTCGCCGGCGGAGGTCACCGTAAACAACTTTCCGAATGTGTTTCCAGACATGGCGCCATTCTACCAGTTCGCCGCTCCGGTTCCGCCGCAGCCCCTCGGGTGTTTCCCGATGCGAATCGCGCTGCCCCTTGATAATGGGCAGGCCCGGAGGCGATCCACCGTCCCACCAGGCCGACCGCGGCATTCACTTCCCCTCCTCGCCTGCCCCAATGCAAGTCCGCCTGCTATGCTTAACCGGCGAAGCGACCGCGGCGCCGCCTGCGCCGCCCCGACAAGGAGTAATGCGGATGGCTGTGCCCTTCGGTCTCAGCGCTTCCCCGTCCGGCACCCGCCGCCTCACGGCGCAGTACGGCAGCACGGCCGTGTGCGAGGGCCGAACCAATCGGCCAGGAGCGGACGGTTCGTATCCCCCTGAAGCGGACATTGCGCAGTGCAATTGCGGAATGGCACGACGGCAGCGTCGGTGGTCGTATGCTTTGGGCACGCTACCGCTCGACTCTTCACGTCCGGACCGCCTGCACTTCCCGTCGGTTTTGAAAAGCATCTGCGTGGCTGTTGCCTTGTACAACCAGGCGGTTATAGACGATTTCGGGGCCGCGCCATGACACGAACTATACGGACTCTGTCTATCTCATTTATTCCTGCCGTCCGTCTAATTCACTGTTAGAACGCTTAATCGAATGGAGGATGGGCTGTGATCGATCCAGAAATCGGTTTTACATCGGACGTAATTCGAGATCCCAATCGATTCGTCGGCCGAACGGAACTCATTCGCTCGTGCATAAATGCACTGAACTCGCCCCTCGGATTGATCGCTGTCTACGGCAAGCGAGGTGTCGGTAAATCTTCTTTGCTACGGCAGATACAGCAAATGGCTTTGGGCGATTACACACTCGCACGCCAAGCTGGGCTGGAGCATGAGATCCCCAAACGAACACGAACATATTTGACAGTCTACTACGCGTGTGACTCGATGATCGCCGACGGAACAACGTTACTCACGCGTTTGTGTAATGACCAAAACGAGGAAGATGGTTTGTTACGCTTGGTACCAAACGACGGAAAAGAACTCACCGAGTTCACTCGGTCTAAGGAAGTACATGGAGGAGCTGACCTAAAAGTCGTCTCATGGGGCACCAAAGGCGTCGAGTCGTCAAAATACGCACGCGTCGTTCCTGGCGACGTTGTTCAGACCTTTCGCAATTTCACGAGCGCTATTGTGACGCACCAAGTCAAGAAACTAATGGGGCGTGATGCGCTACTTGTGTTGCTTGACGAATTCGATGTCATTCCGGAAAAAGGCGGTCTAGGTTCCCTGATCAAATCTCTGAGCACCGGCGATTTAAAGTTTGGTATTTCCGGCATTGGCCACGATCTGCACGATCTTATCCAAGATCATGCGTCTGTTGAGCGTCTCTTGGAGCAAGGTGCTATCCATGTCAAGCCGATGCCCGAGTTCGAAACTCAAGGCATCCTGAATCGGGCTGAGCAACTATTCAAAGGGCAGCTTACTTTTGCACCCCAAGTCAAAAAAGAGATTGCTCGGATTTCTGAAGGGTACCCATACTTTACGCAGCTTTTCGGAAAGGAATGCGTTCTTAAAGCGAACAACAAAGGAACTGCTGAGGTTAGTGAGACGATATTCCAAGAGGTTCTCGATGACATTAAGACGGGACAATGCTTTCCTACCTTGGAGCGAACCTACCAGCGGGCGATAGGCAATTCGGAAGATCGCCAAATCCTCTTACATCTGTTGGCAGAGCAGCCTGAAGAAAATACGATGTTCAACGAAGACGTTGGTCGTGTATTTCTCAAGAAGGTGCGGAAGGAAGCCGAGGACTTCAATATTCAATATGTCGATCAACTACTCCCTCGGCTTCTGGACGAATCGTTTGGCCCCACGCTCGTCAGAGTTCCTGAACGCCCAGGAATCTACGAATTCGTAAACCCCGTTTTTCGTCTCTATGTGCGTCTTCGTCATTTCTAAGAAGCGTTCTAACAACCGGTTCGAGCCGCCCTCCGGGACGCTGCGCGCCCCTTCGGCGGCTCAACCGGAACGTTAGCCAGCACAAATCCCATAGTCGTATGAACAGGAGAATCCATGAAGACGCTTATCACTGAATTCATCAGCTTGGATGGTGTTGTCCAAGCTCCAGGCGGGGCGAAGGAAGACACGGACGGCGGCTTCGCCCATGGTGGATGGTTTTTGAAATACTTTGACCCAGAAGTGATTGGCGGCACGTTTGACAACCTCGCCAAGCAGAGTGACGCGCTCTTGCAAGGACGCCGCACCTATCAAACGTCCGCCGCCGCTTGGCCAAGCCGCTCGGGAGACCCGTTCTCAGACTGGATCAACAAGGTTCAGAAGTACGTGGTCTCCAACACGCTCAGCGAGAAGGACATCACGTGGCATCCGACGACGATCATTCGTGGCGATGATTTCTTGCAAAAAGTCTCCGACCTACGGGCGCAGCCAGGGGGATACATTTACGTGTACGGCAGCGCAGCGATGGTTCGGTCGTTGCTCGCTGCTGACCTTGTCGACGAGTTATTGCTGACGATCGGGCCAGTGACCCTCGGCGGGGGTAAGACAATCTTTCCTGCAAACGGGAAAGCAATGCCGTTTGAACTGGTATCGATGACTAAGGCAAGCACGGGCGCGTTGGTCTGCCGATATGTACGTGCACGTTAGCCCCTCTTCCGCCATCGGTGCTGGCTAACAACGGGTTGCAGGCGACGTTGCTTCGCTGGCGCTCCGCAACGCGCCTGAACCCGATCGTTAGGGGGATGAATGGCCCACTTTCTACTCAGGGAGCAATGATGGATAAGAACAAACCTTACGATTTCCCGGAGCTGTTTCGCGACTTTGTGCTGATGCCCAAGTTCGATGAAAACATCGAATTTCTTGCGTCGTTGGCAGAGCCGGAGGATTGGGACTACAAGTCCACCGCATCTCCCCATTCAAAGCCCATTCTCCGCAACTACATCACCTATACATACAAGCGGGTGGCCGAGGAGAGGAAGATCACGGTTACGTCCGACGAAGAGCTTGCTTGTTGGAATACTGGGCTAATCACAAGCAAACAAGAGCCACTGTTTGCTCTCTTCGAACGAAACAAGCTCGATGGCCGCCCCCAGTACTGGCACTTCTGGAAATTCGCCCGAAAGGGCGAGTGGGATCTCAACAAGTTCCCTTCTCTGCCCGAAATGGCCCACTACTTCGATGATCCATCGGTATTGGTCTTCGACACTCGAAAAGAACTTCGAGTCAACGTCGAACACATCATCGAAGACAACCTCGATCGATTTCCTGACGAACTGAAGGCCATGAATCCGTTTGGCCTTCAGAACTTGGTCAAGGGAGCCATCGACACCGCTTCGGAACGGGTAAAGAGGAATTACAAGACTGCCATTCCTCAGTACTACCAAGGGTCCATTCAACTCCTGCTGCCGCTCACACTACTTGATCCATCGCGTGCCGATTTGGCCCTTGTAGTCGAGCGGTTTAGCGACTTCTATCGAGGCGCTACCTGTCTCACGCTCGATATGGCCTACAACAATGCCAGGCAACTCGCAAGGCCGGACCGTGATTGGCTCACCCCCTAACATTTCGTTCCAGGGGACCGCCGGCAAGCTGCGCTTGCCGGTTCGCTCCGGGCTTCGCCCTCCGCCGGCCCCTGAACTCGAACGTTGAGCAGCGACCTGGAATAAGGGAGCGCACGAGTGAAGAATAAAGTGACACCGTTCTTGATGTTCAATGATCAGCTCGAGGCGGCGATGGCGTTCTACACCGCGACCTTCCCGAACTCCGAGATCAGGAACGTCGGCCGCACCGGCGAAGGCGGCCCGATCAATTCCGCCGAGTTCGTCGTCGGCGGTCAGGTCTTCATGGGCTACAACGGGGGCTCGTATTTCACCTTCTCCGAGGGTTTCTCTCTCTATGTTGACTGCGAGGATCAAGCGGAAGTCGACGAGTATTGGGACAAGCTCGTAAAGGCCGGCGCGACGCCTACCGCGTGCGGCTGGATCAAGGATCCGTTCGGTCTCTCGTGGCAGATAGTGCCACGGCGATTCATGGAGCTAATCCGCGATGAGAACCCTAAGAAGGTAAAGGCCGTGATGGACGCCATGATGACGATGGTGAAGCTCGACGTAGCAGCCCTTGAGAGAGCCTACAATGAGGCGTAGCAGGTTGCCCGCCCGCGCCTTGAACCCCTTGCAATGGCTGCCCAACAACAGCATGCAGCGGACGGCGCCATGCGCCGCCGCTGATGCTGAGCGTTAGGCCAGTCCTACAGAGACCAAGGGGAGACGAGATGAGGGAGTGGAAGAACCTTGTAAAGCAGTGGAGCATCATGACCTTCTATCAACGCTTCGAGAGCGTGGTTGCCCTTTTTCTCACGCTGCTGATCACGATCGTTATCATTGTGGCCGTTTTCCGTTTGTTTTCCGGAGTTGTCAATGGCCTCGTGCTTGGCGCCATGAACCCCCTCGACCATACGGTGTTCCAACACGTTTTTGGCGAGATCATGACCGTACTGATCGCGCTCGAGTTCAACCATACCCTCCACTACATGGCCACTCGGCAACAGAGCATCATTCAAACGAAGGTCATCTTGCTGATCGCGCTGCTTGCTATAAGTCGCAAATTCATTATCTTGGACATTAAGGACACAACTGCCGAAACCATGCTTGGCTTGGCAGCCATAACTCTGGCAATTGGCATTGTCTATTGGTTGTTGCGTGAGCGTGACGATCGTCTTCCTCAAACGCCGGCTCTGCGACGTCCCGAGAACACATCGACGGATGCTGATCGGCATACAGCCTAGCAAGCCGGTCGAGGCGGACGCGTCGATACGGCGAGCCGTTTTCTGTGGCTGTCCCCGGCGCCGCTCACCAGCACGTTAGGCCGCACAACTAGCAACGTTTCAGTCATCAACGATGCTCAAGACCGCGCGGGCACGCCGCGCGAGAAAGGGAGTGGGATGGCCAAGCTCGTGTTCGGAATGAACCAGTCCCTGGACGGCTACGTCGACTATATGGCGTTTGCGCCCAGCACCACGCTCTTCCGCCACTTCATCGAGGAGGCTCAGGGGCAGGCGGGCAGTATCTACGGTCGCCGGATGTATGAGGTCATGCGGTACTGGGACGACGATCATCCTTTATGGAATGCCGAGGAGCACGCCTTCGCGGCGGCGTGGCGGACCCAGCCGAAATGGATCGTCTCGCGCTCGTTGGAGTCGGTCGGCCCCAACGCCAGGCTGGTCGAGGAGGATCTCGAGAGCGCGATCCGCAAGTTGAAGGCCGAGCGCGACGGGGAGATCGAAGTCGCCGGCCCGGGCGTGGCGCACAGCCTGACAGCGCTTGGCCTGATCGATGAGTATCGGATCTACCTGCACCCCGTCGTGCTGGGTCACGGCAAACCCTATTTCGCCGGACCCCGGCCGCCGCTCCGCCTGATGTCTCATGACCGGATTGGCGAGGATGTGATCAGGTTGTCCTATGTTCCTGCCTGATCTCGCGACTCGCCGTACGGCAAGCACTGCCAGAGTGTCCAAGGTACAGCTCAGTGCTGCCTGGCACGCGGTTGCAGCCGACCGGCTTCGCTGCGCTCGCTGGCTGCTGAACCGCGCCGTTCCGCCTCGCAGGAGGGCACAGCGCATGACCTACATCGACTGCTACCTTGTGCCCATCCCGGTCAGGAACAGGCCTGCATACGAAGAACTGGCTCGCGTCTCCGCGCAGGTCCTGCGTGAGTACGGCGCAACCCGCGTGTTCGAGTGTTGGCTGGATGACTCTGGCCCCGATGCCTCCTCGTACCTCGTATGCAGTTTGAAGGCGGACTGCCAGCGTTCGACGGAAAGCGCGTTATCGCTGCTGGTTTCAGGCCCATACTCGACACATTGAGTAAGAGGTGACAGCCGGATGCGACGGGCGGTCCGCTGCGCGGCCCGCCGCTGAACCGGCACGTTGGGCGTATCCACACATCGACACGAAGCAGAACCACGAGGGAGCCATATGAACCACCTCCTCGAAAGCAAACGGGCGCTGGTGACAGGCGGCAGCCGTGGCATCGGAGCCGCCATCGCCAAACGCCTTGCCCGCGAAGGCGCGCACGTGGCGCTGACCTACGTCAGCAAACCGAATCAGGCCAATGACACGGTCAAGGCGGCGCAAGCGTTTGGCGTGAACGCGTTGGCGATTGAAGCCGACAGCGCCGATGCCAAGGCGGTGGTTGCTGCCGTGGAGCGAACGGTAGCCGAGCTTGGCGGCATTGACATTCTGGTCAACAACGCTGGCATCGGCGTGATCGCACCCATTGATGACTATCGTCTCGAGGATTTTGATCGTACGTTGGCGGTGAACCTGCGCGCTGTGTTCGTCGCCACGCAGGCTGCCGTAAAGCACATGAAGACGGGCGGACGCGTCATCACGATTGGCAGTTGCAACGCCGATCGCATGCCATTCGGGGGCGGCGCAGTCTACGCCATGAGCAAGGCCGCACTGGTGGGGCTGGTCAAAGGACTGGCGCGGGACCTCGGCCCGCGCGGCATCACCGTCAACAATGTTCAGCCGGGGCCGATCGACACCGACATGAACCCCGCAGACAGCGACTTTGCCGAGATGCTACGGAAGCAGGTAATGGCCCTGCCGCGCTACGGCACCACCGACGAGATAGCGGCGATGGTCGCTTATCTTGCTGGTCCCGAAGCGGGCTTCGTGACCGGCGCAAGCCTGATGATTGACGGGGGATTCACTGCGTAACCGCCTGAGCAACCAATCCCCAACAACCGCTGGCAGCCGACCGCGCGGAGCGCGGCGGCTGAAGCGGAGCGTCAGGTCCCTGTCAGGAGCTGCGTGCTGCTATCGGGTCTCTCCTCTCCGCAAACCGCAATTACGATTGAATGCCGACCACGCAACCCGATCCCTACGACCTCCAGCGCTTCGTCGACGCGCAGGAGGGAAGCTACCAGCAAGCGCTCGCCGAGCTGCGCGCGGGCCGGAAGCGCTCGCACTGGATCTGGTACATCCTGCCGCAGATTCAGGGGCTGGGTTCGAGCGCGATGTCCCGGCGCTATGCCATCGGTTCGCTCGCCGAGGCGCGGGCGTATCTCGCGCATCCAATCCTCGGCGCGCGGCTGCGCGAGTGCGTGGCGGCGGTGAACGCACATGAAGGCATCAGCGCCCTGGAGATCTTTGGCTCGGTCGACGCGGCCAAGTTCCGATCCTGCTGCACCCTCTTCGCCGAGGTCGCCGGCACGGAAAAGGTGTTCGCCGAGGCGCTGAACAAGTACTTTGCCGGAAAGCCCGATACCGCTACGCTTGCCATACTCGCTGCCCAGAAGGGGCGCGGAGAGGCCTGACCCTCGGAGGAGCGGACTGTGAACTGGAGGATATTTCTCGTTTCAGCCGCAATCACCATCTTCACCTCATGCGCCGGCATGGGCGGAGAACGCTGGGTGGAGCTCGAGACGCCGCCGCCGGATCCCGGATCGGTCGAGCGCATCACCGGGACGGTCCATCATCTGGATGTGGAGGGCGGCCTGTTCGTGATCCGCGACGCCGATGGAACGCAATACCAGCCCACCAACCTGCCCGAGGCCTTCCGGCAGGAGGGCATGGCGGTGGAGGCCGATGCGCGCCGCCGCGACGACCTGACGTCGATCGGCATGGTCGGGCCGATGATCGAACTGCTACGGGTGAGGCAGCACAGCGGCGAGGCGGCCGGCGTCCCCGGATTGTGGTCGACGTCCTGGCGCCTGGAGGAGCTCGCCGGTGGCGCCGTGATCGACGGCGTTCCGGCCACCCTGGAGTTCCTCGAGAAGGGGCAGGTCGCCGGCAACGGCTCCTGCAACCAGTTCCGGGGCGGGGCGACGGTCGCGGGGAACCGCATCGCGTTCGGCCCGCTGGCGACGACGCACATGTTCTGCGGCGAGGAGGTCATGCGCCAGGAGGGGGACTACCTGGGCGCGCTGCAGGAAGCGGAGCGCTTCGAGATCAAGGATTCGTTACTCTACATCTACGCGGCGGGCCAGCCGCACCCGTTGCGCTTCATACACGAGCGGATCCCGGCCCCGATTGACGCGCCGGGCGAGACAGGGCGAGAATGACCATGCACGCGAACCTGGCCCGCGATCTGGCGAGCTACAACCAGTGGATGAACCAGCGGCTGTACGCCGTGTGCGCCGAGCTCACCGACGCGGAGCGCCGGCAGGACCGCGGCGCGTTCTTCAAGTCCATCCACGGCACGTTGAATCACCTGCTGCTGGGTGACCGGGTGTGGCTGTCGCGCTTCCGGGGCACGGAGTTCAGGCCCAGGGGCCTCGATGAGGAGCTGTACGCCGACTTCGACGAGCTGCGGCGCGAGCGCGAACGCACCGACGAGGACATCATCGCCTGGGCGGCCTCCCTCACCGACGAGGCGCTGGCCGGTACGCTTCGGTACACGACCATCGTCAATCCCGCGCCGCGCACGTACGAGACGTGGGTGGCCGTGGCGCAGTTCTTCAATCACCAGACGCACCACCGCGGCCAGGTCACGGCCCTGCTCAGCCAGTGCGGCAAGGACTACGGGGTCACGGACCTTATCTGGCTGCCTCAGGTGCGGGCGCGCAACGAGACTTGACGCGGCGCTCCAGCGTAAGCGCCTGAAGACGCGGGCAGCTGCACCCGCCCCGGCGGGCTCGAGCGCGCCGGGCCGGCCGCCCATGTCGATCCCGGGCAGCCTCGTGCGTCGTAGAGATCGAGGACGGCCGCGGACCGCTGCGGCGCGCCTGACAAGAACACACCAGGCACCCCACAAGGGGAGACACCGATGAAGCTCTACGCCCACCCCTTTTCCTCCTACTGCCAGAAGGCGCTGATCGCGCTCTACGAGAACGGCACGCCCTTCGAGTACCGCCTGCTCGCGGGTGGCGATGCGCAGATCGCGGCCGAGCACGCGGCGCTCTGGCCCATCCGGAAGATGCCGGTGCTGGTCGAAGGCGACCGCACCCTGCCGGAGGCGAGCATCATCATCGAGTACCTGGGGCTTTATCACCCCGGCCCCGTACGCCTCGTGCCCGGGGACCCGCGCGCGGCGCTGGAGGTGCGGTTCATGGATCGCTTCTTCGACAACTACGTCATGACGCCGATGCAGAAGATCGTCTTCGACAGGCTGCGCCCCGAGGACAGCCGCGACCCGGCGGGCGTGGCCGACGCACACACGATGCTCGACACCGCCTACGGCTGGCTGGAGAAGACCATGAACGGGCGCACGTGGGCCGCGGGCGGCGACTTCAGCCTCGCGGACTGCGCCGCCGCGCCGTCGCTGTTCTACGCCGACTGGGTGCACCCGATCGGCGAGGCGCACGCCAACGTCCGCGCCTACCGGCAGCGGCTGCTGGCGCGGCCGTCCTTCGCGCGCGCCGTGGACGAGGCGCGGCCGTATCGCTCGTACTTCCCGCTCGGCGCGCCGGATCGCGACTGAGGAGGGATCACCCGAACGCGAGCGTTCGCCGGCAGGTGTATCGGCCAGAGGTTGCAGCAGACGCCCATCCTGGAGATGTCCTTGCGCGTCGGACTCTCGGCAGGTAAGCAGCCCGTTCGATGCCATGGAATTGACGTTGGGGTTGTACAAGTCTTGATCATTCACCCTCGCGGCACGAGCGCCGCCGGCCGTTGACGCCGATCGCGGGCATCGCGCCGGCGATGAAGAGTCCCGCGTACTGCCATCAGTATGGACAGTCGCTCATTGCTTTCTGAATCGCGCGAACCGAACTGCAAGGCGACGGACGAGGCGCAGGTCGAACGTGACCGCAGCCGCCTCGGCCGGAGTAAAGCTTCTCGTTTGCGGGCCGAAAAACGCTAGAGCCGAGCGAATCGTGAAGGACTCCATCGCTTCCGCGGCCCCAGAGCCGCACCCGAATTGTTCACAACAAACTTAGAGGCGAAACAATGTCACTTTTTTCCCGCGACCGAAAAGAATCTCGCATCAGGGAGCTGGAGTCCCAACTCGAGAAGAGGGAAGCCATTCTCGATGCCCTGAACGACTCCACCGCGATCATCAAGCTATCGGCGGACGGCACGGTGATCGAAGCCAACGAGAATTTTTGCTCGACCATGGGTTACCGGCCAGAGGAATTGTCCGGCCAGCATCACCGGGTCCTGTGCGACGAGGAACTCGCCACCAGTCCGGAATACGACAGGTTCTGGGCCCGCCTTCGGGCCGGAGAATTTTCGCGAGGCACCATCAAGCGCAGGCACAAGAGCGGCCGCGACGTCTGGCTGGAGGCCACCTACAACCCGGTCCGCGGCGCCAACGGCCGAGTGGAGATGGTGATCAAGTTCGCCGCCGACGTGACCAGGCAGACGGAAGAGGCCTCCAGCACGCGCGCCCTGGTGGAGGCCCTGGATCGCTCGATGGCCGTCATCGAGTTCAGCCTGGACGGCCACATACTGCGCGCCAACGACAACTTCCTGCGCACGATGGGCTATGCGCACGGCGAAGTGATGGGCAAACACCATGGCATGTTCTGTTCCCCCGAATACGCGAGCAGTGCGGAATACCGGGACTTCTGGTCCCGCCTCCGACGCGGCGAGTTCTTCACCGGCCTGTTCAGCCGCCGGGACCGCAGCGGCCAGATCGTTTGGCTCGAGGCCACCTACAGCCCCGTGCGGGACCCAAACGGCAAGGTCTACAAGGTCGTCAAATTCGCCTCGAACGTCACGGACCGGGTGCTTCGCCACCAGGCCGAGAAACAGGGGACGGAAACCGCCTACGGCATGGCCCTGGAAACGCAGGAGATCTCCCGCGAAGGCGAAGACATCATCCTCGGCTCCGTCGCCAAGATGCGGGCCATCGCCCAGGTGGTCGAGAATTCCGCAAGCCTGGTGCAGTCGCTGGGAGAACAGACCAAGCGGATCACCACCATCGTCAACACCATCCACGAGATCGCGGACCAGACCAACCTGCTGGCGCTGAACGCGGCCATAGAGGCGGCGCGCGCCGGCGAAAGCGGCCGGGGTTTCGCCGTGGTGGCCGACGAGGTGCGCAAGCTGGCGGAGCGGACCAGCACCGCCACAGGCGAAATCGCGCAGATGATCGACGGCATCCATGCCGGCAGCGCGACGGTCACCAAGAGCATGAACAACGGCCTCCGGGAAGTCTCCCAGGGCGTGGAGATGATCGGCCAGGCGGGCGAGGCCATCCAGCGCATGCGCGAAGGCGCGGTGCGAGTGGTCAAGGTCATCCAGGAGCTTTCCGATACGGTCGCCAGGGGCGGCTGATCGCAATCGCGGCATGTCCCGCGAACCTCGGGGCCTCGTGACAGCAAACTCTTGCCCTGAGGCCGGGCCGCCCCGGTCCTCGACGCCGACTTGCTTCGGCAGCGGTCCTGCATTTTGTTCCGGTTGGGAGGGTCCGGCGAGGGCTGCCCAGGCTTTCGCTGGATGGCAGGAACGGCTGCCGGGGGACAACAACGCGACCCGTTCTTGCGATAAACCCGCATCGACGTCCGGCACGATCGGACCGTAGTTCTCTTCCTCACGGCGCCCGAGGACCAAATGGCCTACACCATCGCAGTCCTGTACGCCGCGAGGTCGGGCGGATACGTGCTCATCACCGCCTTCGCGACCGTCATCCGCGCAGGCCGGCACGGCGAGCGCCCCTGCCGCCCGTTGCCTGAAGAGAAGGCACGGCGGCTCGACCTTCCGGTAGCCTCCGCCTATCGTATTGTCACCGTCCCGGACGGTGATCATCCACCCAGCAGGAGGCGCTGCCCGATGCCACGCATGCACAGACCGACTCGCCGCACGGAACGGAACGGCTGGCTGCGCGCCGCCGTACTCGTCGGCCGGCTCTCCCGCGCCGCGGCCGGATGATGGGCGGCATGAACGCACGCGCCACGGTCGCGAGGAAGTTCTGGCTGGGCAATGCGCTGCCGATCGGGCTGCTGGCGCTGTTCATCGTCTACCTCGTGGTCGTCACGGGGCGCGGGCGGGAATGGGCGCCGCTCGCCGTCCTGGCCGCCTCGGTGGTCGTCGTGCCCGTGACGATGCTCGTCAACTGCTGGGTCCTGTTCATCGGATTCCGCGATCGCCTGGCGCTCTTCCTCGCCGGCCTCGTCCTGCCGTTCGTCGTGTCGGCGGCGTTGACCGCCTACCTGCACGGCAAGGGCGATGCCCGCGATGCGGGCGAGCTGTTCCTGCTGCCCTTCCTCATGAGCCTGGTCGCGGTGGGCAATCACCCGCTCGCGGCCTTCACGATCTGGGTGGTGGCGATGACACTGGCGCTGCGGGCCGCGCGCGCCGTCCACGCGCGCGCGGCCGCCGACGGATGATCGCGCGCAGCGCCCGGTTGGCAGTGCTGATCGGCGTGGCCTGCGGCGCGGTGGTCTGGGCGCTGTCGATGCCGCTCGCCGGCGTGCGCGAGCCCTTCGATTCGGGCTCGGCCTACTACCCGGCGGCGATGTTGGTGAGCGGCGCGGTCGCGGCCGCTGCCTCGCCGAGGCACTGGTGGCTGGCGGTGATCGGGATCTTCATCGGCGAGCGCCTCTACGGTTACGCGATGCTGCCGGAGGGACGCGACTGGCTGCTGTTCGGGGTCGTGATCAACGCGATCCTGCTCACCTGGCTGCCGGCGGCCGTGGGCGCCCTCGCCGTTTACGTGCTGCACCGCTGGCGGATACGGCGCGCCAAGCGGCGCCGGCGACTCCCGATCTGAACTCCACGCCGCGCCGCCTCGCTGCGGACCTGCGATCGGCCCGCGCCGGGGGGGCGTATGATGGCTTACGCGAGAGGCCATCATGCGACCGAAAGAGCATTGGGAGCAGGTCTACGCCAGCCGCGCCGCGAACGCGGTGAGCTGGTACCAGCCGCACGCGGATCGTTCGCTGGCCCTGATCCGCGCCACCGGCGCGGCAATGAACGCCTCGATCATCGACGTGGGCGGCGGCGCCTCCACGCTCGCCGAGGACCTGCTGGCAGAGGGATACACCGATCTCACCGTGCTCGACATCTCCGCCACGGCGATCGCGGCCGCCAAGGCCAGGCTCGGCGAGCGCGCGCTGGGGGTCCGCTGGATCGAGGCCGACATCACGACGATAAACCTCCCCCGCCACTGCATCGACGTGTGGCACGATCGCGCGGTGTTTCATTTCCTCACGGTGTCCGAGGATCGCATGACCTACATCAGCACGATCCTGCACGCCGTGCGGCCGGGCGGACACGTGATCATCGCCACCTTCGCGGACGACGGCCCGACGCAGTGCAGCGGCCTGCCGGTCGTGCGCTACAGTCCGGAGGAGCTGCACGCCGAGTTCGGCGGGGCCTTCTCGTTGCGTCGTAGCGAACGGGAGGTGCACGTCACACCCACGGGCGCCGTGCAGCGGTTCGTGTACTGCCACCTGCGCAAGTCGGTCTCGTAAGAAAGCTCTGCGAAAGGCAGAGCTTCCTGCGGGTGCATGGATGCACCGCCACTTTCGATGACCGGAGGCCATTGAATATGTAGGTCGGCAAGAATCACACTTCTTGCCGACCGTGCTCTGAGAACTCCAGGATGGACTTTTTCGGAGCTTCTTTTAGCCGCGTATCGGCGCACAGCCCGGCAGGATGGTGGAGCGACCCGGCTTTCCGGTAACCTCTGTGGTTGGCTTTTCTCGTTCCCATGCGCCGCGATCAATTCCACGAGGAGGTATCGCCAGATGGCCCGCATACACCGAGAGACTCACCGCACGGAGCGGATCGGCTGGCTGCGCGCCGCCGTGCTCGGGGCCAACGACGGCGTGATCTCCGTCTCCAGCCTGGTGGTCGGCGTGGCCGCCGCCGGCGCCCCGGCGGCGAGCATTCTTGTCACCGGCATCGCCGGGCTGGTCGCCGGGGCGATGTCGATGGCGGCCGGTGAGTATGTTTCGGTCAAGTCGCAGGAGGACACCGAGAACGCCGACCTGAAGAAGGAGCGCATGGAGCTGCAGACCGAGCCCGAGCGCGAGCTCGACGAGCTGACCTCCATCTACATGGCGCGCGGGCTGGACGAGCCGCTCGCCCGCCAGGTCGCCGAGAAGCTCACCGCCAACGACGCGCTCGCGGCACACGCGCGCGACGAGCTTGGCATCACCGAGACCCTGCGCGCGCGGCCGATCCAGGCCGCCGTCACCTCCGCCACCTCCTTCGCCGTTGGGGCCCTGGTGCCGATCGCGGCGGCGATCCTCGCGCCGGTCGCGCGGGTCACGACCGCGTGCGCCGCGACCACCCTCGTCACCCTGCTCGTACTCGGCGCGACCGCCGCCTACGCCGGCAACGCGCCCATGCTCAAGGGCGCCGCGCGCGTGGCGTTCTGGGGAGCGATGGCGATGGGCGCCACCGCGCTCGTCGGCCGCCTGTTCGGCGCGACGCTGTAGGCGGAGCGATCGCCCGCGGCGGGGAGACGGCAGACAGCGTTCGTGGCAGACTCTCCTCATCGCAACGGGCGGGAGCGGATCCGGCGATGTACCGAACGATCATCATCCTGCATCTGCTCGGCGCGACGGTGTGGGTAGGCGGGCACCTGGTGCTGGCGCTCTCCATCCTGCCGCGCGCCCTGCGGGCGCGCGATCCCTCGCTGGTCTTGAACTTCGAGGGCGCCTACGAGCGCGTGGGCATGCCGGCGCTCCTCATCCAGGTCCTGACCGGCCTGTGGCTCGCGCACCACTGGGTGCCGGACGTATCCGCGTGGTTCGCGCCGAACGTCGCACAGGGATGGCTCGTCCTGACCAAGCTCGCCCTGCTGGGCGCTACCGTGCTGCTGGCCCTCAATGCGCGGCTTCGGGTCATTCCGAGGATCGATGCCCGCACGCTGCCGCTGCTGTCAATCCACATCGTCGCGGTCACGATCATCGCGGTGGCCTTCCTGGTGGTCGGCGTCGGCGTCCGCTTCGGCGGCCTGGTGTAAGGGAGCGACGGTGTCGGACCCGCGCGTGTTCTTCGCCGCCGAGCGCACGCTGCTCGCCTGGGTGCGCTCCGGGCTCACGGTCATGGCGCTCGGTTTCGTGGTGGCGCGGTTCGGGTTGTTCCTGGCGTTGCTGTCGGCTTCGAACGACATGCCCGCGGTGCAGCCGCACTCCCACTGGGCCTCCAGCGCGCTCGGCATCGCGCTGGTCGTGCTCGGTGCGGCCGCGATACTCGGCGCGCTGCGGAATCATCGCGCCTACGTGCTATCGCTGCCGCCGCAGGACTGCCCCGCAATGCCGCTGCCGTGGCTCACGAGTTTCCTGGCCCTCGCCGTGGCGCTGATCGGCATCGCGCTTGCGCTCTATCTCGCGATCGCCTAGCGGCGGGCGAGCGGCCGGGGATCAGAACTCGACCAAACCGCTGCCCAGCCACGCAGCCGCATTGACGAGCACGAGTCCCGGGATGATCTGCATGGCGTATCGCGCGCCGCCGCTGACCAGCGCGAAGCCGATCTTGGTGAGCGTGTTGGTCGTGAATGCGGCGAGGATGGGCAGCACGGCGTCGGTCGCTGCCAGCTTGCCGGCGGCGACCAGGGAGGCGATCGAGGCGGCCGCCGAGTGGGTGTCGACGAAGCCGGCGACGGCCGCGGCGACGACCACGCCCGTCTGACCCATGAGCTCCTTGAGCGCGGCGGCGGCGATCAGCACCACCGAGAACATCAGCGCAAAGACCGCGGCCGTTCCCAGACTGAACGCCCGTCCCGGAGGGACCTCCTTTTTCGTCAGCGGCAACATGGCGCGGATCGTGAACAGCGCCCCGTAGCCCAGCGCGGCGATGCCGGCGAGGACGAGCGCCGTCGTCATCACCCGCAAGGTGGGCGCGTTGGCGGCGGCCAGCACGGCCGCCATCTGCAGCACCGTCGCGACCGTCGACAGCACCGCGCCGGCGACCGCGGGCTGCATCATCTCGCGCTGGCTCGAGGCGCGTCCACCCATCGCGCCGATCGTCGCCGCACTGGACACGAAGCCGGAGAAGAAGCCCGCCATCGGCAGTCCATAGCGGGGTCCGAACGCGCGCACCGCGACGTGACCGGCGGCGCCGATGGTCATGATCAGGATCATGATCACCCAGATGGTGCGCGGGTTGAGCGCGGCGTACGGTCCGAGGTAGCGATCGGGCACCAGCGGCAGGATGACCAGCGTCGCCGCCAACAGTATCAGCGCATCGCGCAGCTCGCCCTCGGTGAGGACGTCGCGCACGAAGCGGTGGATCTCCTCGCGCGCCGACAGCAGGATGGCAACGACCACGCCCGCGCCTGCCGCGACCACCGGTTCGCGCACGGCCCAGCCGCCGAGCAGCACCGTGATGACGAGCGCGATCTCCGTCGTCAGACCCGGGTCCTCGGCGCTGCTGCGGAAGTAGGCCAGTGCCGTCAGGACCATGACGCCGGCGGTCGCGACCGCGAGCATGATCTCGCCGCCGAGCTGCAGGCTGAGCGCGCCGGTCAGAGAGGTGATCGCGAAGGTGCGTATGCCCGCCGGGCCGCGCGACGGCCCCTTGCCCTTGCGGCGCTCGCGCTCGGCGCCGATGAGCAGCCCTATGCCGAGGGCGACAGCGAGGGACAGGTAATGGGAGGCGGTGATTTCCATCGCGCCAGTCTACGGCACCGGCTCAGGCCGACTAGCGAGACTCGCCGGCGTGCACGGTGCCGCGCGCCAGCGACAGGAAGATCGCCGGGATGCAGAGCGCCGCCGCGGCGAAGTAGCACGCGCGCAGCGCCGCCTGCAGCCGATCGTAGATCTCCGGCGCGATTGGCACCGGCCCGAGCACGAGCGCGAAGACCACCGCGATCATGCCCATGCTGCACATCTGGCCGAGCAGCCGCATGGTGGCCACCTTGCTGTTGGCGGTGCCGTACTGCCGCTTGTCCACCGCGCTCATGATGGCGTGGGTGTTCGGCGCCGAGAACAGGCCGAAGCCGATGCCTGTGGCGACCAGGGCGGCGACCACGTGCGGGATGCTGCTGTCGGGGCGCAGCGCGCCCAGCGCCACCAGCCCGGTCGACGTCACCACCATGCCGGCGGAGGCGAGCCAGCGCGGCTCGAACCGATCCGAGAGGCGGCCCGCGATCGGCGCGAACAGCGCCATCGTCAGCGGCTGCGCCATCATCACCAGCCCGGCCTTGCCCGGCGGCAGCGCGTGCAGGTATTGCAGGTACAGACCGACCAGCACGACGTTGGCGAAGGTCGCCGTGTACATGAGGAACGCCGCCAGGCACGACATCCCGAACACGCGGTTGCTGAAGAAGAGCTTCAGGTCGAATATCGGATGCACGTGCCGCCGCTCGACGACCACGAACAGCACCAGCGCGACGATGCCGGCCGCGCACAGCGCCCATCCGGCCGTCGTCGGCAGGATGGAGCCGCCGCCGATGACGGCCGCGAGGGTAAGCATGTAGAGGGCGGCGCCCGCGAAATCGAAGCTGCCGTGCCGCTCGCCGCTTGCCTCGGCGCCCACGCGCGTGAGGCCGAGCCACAGGATCGCGATCGAGAACGGCACCTGCACCAGCAGGCAGGCACGCCAGCCGAGGACCTCCAGCAGATAGCCGCCGATGGCCGGGCCGGCGGTCAGGCCGACATAGACGCTGGAGATCGTCAGGCCGATCGCATGCCCGCGCCGCGCCGGCGGGAAGGCGGCCGAGACAATGGCGATCTGCGTGGCGTACAGCGCGGCCGTGAACACGCCCTGGAGAAACCGGAACGCGAGGAGTTGCGCGCCGTCGGCGGCGAGCGCGGCGAGCAGCGAACTGGCCATCACGCCGGCGCTGCCGATTAGGAAGACGCGCTTGCGGCCATGCAGATCGGCGAGCTTGCCGAACACCAGCACGAACATCGCGCTCGCGAGCAGGTAGACGAGCGGCACCCAGCTCAGGACGACGGCGTTCAGGCGCAGGGCGCGGGCGATGGAGGGCAGGGCGACGTTGACCGCCGAGAGCATGAGCGGCGTGCTGAAGGCGCTGAGCCACACCATGATCAGCGTAGCGCGCTCCTGCGGAGTGGCGGATTCCGGTATGGGCATGCGCAATCGGTCGCGAGCTGGACCGCTAGGATACCCCATCCGCACCGCGGCCGGACGCCGCCTCCGGCCTCACGCCGCCACCGGCGCGCGTGTGCTTCCGGCCAACATGAGGGTGGCCGATACCCGCGGCCGGTCAGCGCGGCTTCGCGCCGAGAAAGCGGTAATAGGGCACCTGCAGCAGCGGCAGGTACGGTACCGGCGCGCGATGCTCCACGTACTCGTGCGCGGGCAACAGGGCGCGCAGGACCGCGGCGTGCTCGCGCGAGAGACGCACGCCGTCGTGCGCGAACCAGCGCCGCCAGAAGGCGCCGAGCCAGCGCGGCTGCGTGTCGCTCAGGCAGAAGTCCACGACCGCCAGCGTCCCGCCCGGCCTCAGCATCGCAACGGCGTTGTGCAGTGCCGGGCGCCAATCCGGGATCATCGTCAGCGCGTACGACATGAGCACCACGTCGGCCGCCTGCGCCGGCCGGTAGCGCGTCGCATCGGCCTCGACGAGGTGCACGTTGGGCCAGCGCCCGCAGCGCCGCCGCGCCTGCGCCAGCAGCGCCGGACAGAGATCGACGAGCTCGACACGGGCCAGCCCCGGCACCCGCGCGGCCAAGAACTCGACGTTGCGGCCGGTGCCGCCGCCCAGCTCGATCAGGGTGTCGCCGGGCCCGAGCGGCAGCCGCCGCAGCAGTTCGTCGCGTCCCTGCAGCAGCCGCTCGCGGAAGCGATCGTAGTGCGCCGCCTGCGGCGCGTAGAAGGCCTGCAGCCGTTCGGCATGCGAGCCCGCGCGCGGCTGCCCGCGCAGCATGGCGAGCAGCGTGCGCGCCTCGGCGCCCAGCGAGTGAGTCACGCGCGGATGTCGCCGATGAAGAAGCCGGCGTAGGTGTGCACGCGATCCCGGGCGGCGAGCGCGCGGGCCTCCTCCTCCCTTAGCGAGAGCACCTGGCGCAGCGGGCGCTGGTGGCTGCCGACCCTGACGCCGTCGAGGTAGCCGGGATCGACGTGCGCGCTGCGGAAAATGACCCGCGCGCCGGGCATCGTGCGCGCCAGGATGGCGTTCCACTCCTCCGCCAGCGCCTCCGGGTAGTAGGTGCTCATCCAGTCCATGTGGTCCAGCAGCACGAGCTTGCTGAGTCGATCGCGGTTCAGGTGCAGGAACTCCGTCACCGTGCAGGTGTTCGGATTGACGCACTCGGCCATGCCCTCCTTCAGCGCCGTAAAATTCCTCGGCTTCAGGTACTCCGGGCAGCACTCGCGCGTGTACCGGCCGTGAACATAGACGCGCCAGAAATAGTTCTCGCGCAGCGGCAGCTCGCGCATCACGTATTCGATGCTCTCGCGGATGAAGCCCGCCACGCCCCGCTCGTGCTGGGCCTGCACCAGCCTGCGCTGCGGGTACGGAACGCCGAGCAGGCTCATGGTGAGCTGGCGCGACAGCAGCCAGTTCATCAGCGGTCCCCACATCTCGGTCTCGATGCGCTCGTCATAGATGCGCCGCTGCGCCTGCACGGTGTCGGCCGCGAACAGCGCGTGCACCTCTGCGGCCAGCCGCGGCCGCATCTTCAGGAAGCGCCGGAAGCCGCGCGCCACCACGCCGGACAGGCCGTGATAGTAGAAGGTGTTGTCCCGCCGCGCGAACCAGACGATACGCCGATCCCACCACGCGCGCGCGAATCCGCTCAGCTCGCGGCGCAGCGCGAAGTGGTAGAGCGCCTCTGCGCGCGGATGGTGGCCGTGTCCGAACAGTTGGAAGAAGTCCTCGAAATCCAGGCGCCGGATGCCGGCGAGCTTCAGCTCGAGCAGCGCCGTCTGGCGCGGATTGGCGTCCACGGCGTGGATCCGCCTCACGCCCGTCAGCGCGTAATCGAGCACGTTGCAGCCGGCGCTGGTGATGACCAGCATGGTGTCCGCGGGCGTGAGCGCCAGCGCCCGGCGGTCCACGGCCGGATCCTCCCAGCAGGTGTTGTAGACGAGGCTGCGGGCGTAGATCGCGTTGAAGATGCGCTGATCGAGCCGGTCGGCGAACGAGGCTTTCTGTCTGACGAGCATGGCCACCCTCGGGAGCAGTCTTGAGATTGGCCGCAGACGATAGGTCCGGAATGTGACCGGTGCGTGTCGGGGCGCGGGGCTGGCGCCACGCTGCCGATGGGCGAGGGGCCGGCCCGGGAGGGTCCGTCGGGGGCGGAGCAGCGACGCCGCGCCGGGTCGCCGCAAAGCGCGGGGAGGGTCGCCGGCCGGCGGCAGGCTTACGCCGCCGCCGGAGTCGCGGGCCCGGTCCGTGCAACAATCCTCATCCGACTGTGCTGTTTTCGGTCGCTCAGGCGGGAGTGTGCACTCACATATCGAAAACGGACCGCGGGATCGACGGCGGCTCGGTCGATCGCCGCGCCGCACGCGGAGGCGCCGTTCCGGCGTTCCGACGGCAAGACTGACACGCCGTCGGGGTCACGTGGTGCAGTGCAACCCGTAGCGACCTGCAACGACCTGCCAGTGCAAGACGGCGAGGCCGCCCGGCTGTGCTATCGTGCATCGGACCCGGCGCCGTCGCCGCGACGGCCGTGGGGCGGCAACCGCGATCAGCGAGACTCGACCCGGAATGAAGGCGTACTACTGCACCTGCGGCTGGCGGGTGTTCTTCGAGAACACCGAGTGTCTGGGCTGCAAGCGCAAGCTGGGCTTCGACCCGGCGCGCAGCGCCATGGTCGCGCTCGAACCGCTGGAGGGACGCACCTACCGCGATGCCGGCGACCCGCGCCGCGGCTACCGCCTGTGCCGCAACTATTGGGTCCACAACGTCTGCAACTGGCTGGTGCCGGCGCAGGACCCGGGGCAGTACTGCTTGGCCTGCAGCCTGAACCAGGAGGTGCCGAGCCTGGAAGAGCCGCGCTATCAGCTGTGGTGGACGAACATGGAGGCGGCCAAGCGCCGCATGCTCTACACGCTGCTGGAGCTGCGGCTGCCCATCGTCAGCAAGCTGCACGATCCGGAATCGGGGCTGGCCTTCGCCTTCCGCGACGACAGGCGCTACAACCCCAGGGCCGAGGAGGAGTACGTCGGCACCGGCCACCTGAACGGGCTCGTCACCGTGAACATGATGGAGGCCGACCCGGCCGCGCGCGAGTCCGCGCGCATCGAGATGATGGAGGCCTACCGCACGCTGCTCGGGCATTTCCGCCACGAGAGCGGCCACTACTACTGGCGCCCGATGGTGCAGGAGACCAACCGGCTGCAGAACTTCCGCATCGTCTTCGGCGACGAGCGCGCCGACTACGCCGCCGCCCTGAAGGCGCACTACGCCCAGGCCGACAAGGGCCGCTGGCACGGCGATTACATCAGCCCCTATGCCCGCGCCCACCCCTGGGAGGACTGGGCCGAGACCTGGGCGCATTACCTGCACATCGCCGACGCCATGGAGACCGCGGGCGTCTTCGGGCTGACCGATCTGACCCTCGGCGAGGACGACTTCCAGGTCTGCCTCGCCGACTGGTCCTCGCTCACCGTCATGCTCAACGAGATGAACCGCAGCGTCGGCCAGCACGACGCCTACCCCTTCGTGTTCACAGAGAAGATCACCAGCAAGCTCACCTTCGTGCACGAATCCATCGCCGCCTTCCATCGCACGAAGGCGCTGCACGCGCGCATCGAACGCGCCGCCGGCGCCGAGGCCCGCTGAGATGGGCACGACCCAGGACATCCTGGCGCTGACCGATCGCCTGGCCCGCGCCGGCTACATCGCCGACCGGCCGCTCGCCACCACGCTGCTGCTCATGGCAAACCTCGAGCGCCCGCTGCTGCTCGAGGGCGACGCCGGGGTCGGCAAGACGGCCCTGGCGCAGGCCTACGCGGCGGCGCACGATACGCAGGTGATCCGCCTGCAGTGCTACGAGGGGCTGGACGTGGGCCAGGCCGTCTATGAATGGAACTACGCCCATCAACTGCTGGCGATGAAGCTGCAGGAGCACTCCGATCGCCCCCTCGCGCAGACCGAGGCGGAGATCTTCAGCGAGCGCTACCTGCTGCCGCGCCCGCTGCTGAAGGCGATCACGCAGGAGAAGCCGCCGGTGCTGCTCATCGACGAGATCGATCGCGCCGACGAGCAGTTCGAGGCCTATCTGCTGGAGCTGCTCTCGGACTGGCAGGTGAGCATCCCGGAACTCGGCACCATCCGCGCGCGCTCGATCCCGCACGTGATGCTGACCTCCAACGGCATCCGCGAACTGAGCGACGCGCTGCGGCGGCGCTGCCTGTACTACTTCCTCGACTACCCCGGCGTGGAAAAGGAGCTGCGCATCGTCGAGAACCGGCTGCCCGGGATCAACGCGCAGCTCGCGCGGCAGGTCGTGAAGTTCGTGCACGGCGTGCGCGCGCTCGACCTGCGCAAGCGCCCCGGCGTGGCCGAGACGCTCGACTGGGCCGCGGCGCTGATGGCGCTGGAGATCCCGTCGCTGCCCGAGAACGCCGAGCGCATCATCGACACGCTGGGATGCCTGATGAAGACGCAGGAGGATCGCCAGCGGCTGGACGGCGCCACCCTGCGCGGGCTGCTCTTCAAGGCCGCCGGCTGAGATGCGTCCGGACGCGCCCGCCGAGCGCATCGCCGGCTTCGTGCGCGCGCTCCGGCGCGAGGGCTACGGCATCGGCGTGCAGGAGACGCTGGACGCGCTGCGCACGGCGGGGCTGAGCGAACCGCTCGACGCGGAGTTCCTGCGCACCGGCCTGCGCGCGCTCACCTGCCACGACAGCGCGCAGTGGCATCGGTTCGACTCGCTGTTCGCGAACTACTGGTACCCGGCGCGCGCGCCGCTGCCCAGCGAGCTGAGCGCGGCGGAGACGATCGACCCGCGCCTGCTCGCCCGGCGCCGGGAACAGCGCGGCGGCCTCACCGGCCTGGCCCACGCCATGGATCCGGACAACGTCTATTCGGCGGAGATCCACCAGATCGGCGCCGGGGCGAGCCGCCAGAACACGCTCTCGCGCAGCGACTTCCGCTTTCTCACCGATCGCCGCGACCAGCGCGACATCGAGGTGCTCGCCGAGCGGCTGGCGCTGCGCATCCGCCGGCGCCTCACGCGCCGGCGGCGCGAGGTGGCGCGCGGCACGCACGTCCACATGCGCCGGACCATGCGCCGCAATCTCGCCACCGGCGGGCTGCCGGTGCACCTGCGTTTCATGGAGCGGCGCCGGGAGCCGCCGCGGCTCATCTGGCTGCAGGACGTCTCCCACTCCATGGCCAGCTACAGCCCCCTGCTCACGCGCTTCGGCCGCGGGCTGCTGCGCGTCTTCCCGGACGCGGAGGCCTTCGTGTTCCACACCCGGCTGTTCCGTGTCACCGGCCTGTACCGCGAGGTGAATGCCGACGCCCTGCGCAAGCGGCTGGAGGGCCGCAACGAGCTGTGGCTGGGCGGCACGCGCATCGCCGAATCGCTGGCCCACTTCAACCGGCAGTACGCAGGCCGCTACGTGGACCGGCGCACCATCCTCGTCGTCCTGAGCGACGGCCTGGACAGCGACGCCCCGGAGGATCTGCTCGAGGCCGTGCGGGCGCTGCGTCAGCGCGCGCACCGCATCCTGTGGCTGAATCCGCTGCTGGGGCGAGAGGGCGTCGGCATGGCGGAGGAGTTCCCGCCGGCGCTGCGGGGGCTGCTCGATTACATCGGCCCGGCGCACAGCCTGGACAGCCTCGCGCGCGCCGCCGGGTATCTCGCCACTGCCTGAGGCGGCTTGCCGTTGAATCGGGTTATTCTTGGCGATGGTGATCCGCGCTCCTCGATACCCGCGGTCGCCGCGGCGCCGGCCACAGGCCAGGCAGGGTGGAGGCGGAGGGCAGAAACATGATGATCTTCGACAGCCACCTGCACATCATCGACCCGGCCTTCCCGCTGGTCGTCAACCAGGGCTTTCTGCCCGACGCGTTCACCTCCGGGGATTACCGCGAGAGCACGCGACCGCTCGGCATCGTCGGCGGGGCGGTCGTTTCCGCCTCGTTCCAGGGATTCGACCAGAGCTACCTGCTGGCCGCCCTGGACGCGCTGGGCCCCAATTTCGTCGGCGTCACCCAGCTGCCGCCCGAGGTGAGCGACGAGGAGATCCTGCGTCTGAACGCGGCCGGGGTGCGGGCGATCCGCTTCAACATCCGCCGCGGCGGGTCCGCGGACATCTCGCAGTTGCCCACCCTCGCGCGCCGCGTACATGCACTGGCCGGCTGGCACGTGGAGCTGTACATCGACGGCGGCGAACTGCCCGATCTGCTGCGCACGCTGCTCGGCCTGCCGCGCGTGGTCATCGATCATCTCGGCCTTTCGCGCGCCGGGCTCACCTGCATCTACAAGCTCGTGGAGCGCGGCGTGCAGGTGAAGGCCTCCGGCTTCGGCCGGCTGGACTTCGACCCGGTGCCGGTGGTGCGCGAGATCGCCAGCATCAATCCGCACGCGCTGCTGTTCGGAACCGACCTGCCGTCGACCCGCGCCCCGCGCCCCTTCGAGGCCGCCGACATCCAGCGCCTGCGCGACGCTCTCGATCCCGCGGTCGCCGAGAACGCGCTCTACAACAACGCCGTGCGCTTATATCGACCAAGAGGCCTCGCCCCGCACTGACGCGCCACCCCTCCAAAGGAAGCGGGGCTCGGGCAAAAGCGCTCTGCCGGAGCTTGCTTGGCGCGCCTCGGCGGCGCGCGCAGCAGGATAGCGAGCACGACGCCGTGGTAGCGAGCGGTACACGGAAGTACCGCGAGCGGTAGCCAAGCAAGCTCCGGCAGAGCGCCCGAACGGCCGTGCAAGCTAAAAAAAGACTCGTGCCAGCGGTAGCCGCAACGCCCGGCAGACGGCCTACTCGGAATGAAAATAGCAGCCACCCGCTGTCGACGCCGGCGACGGCTCACACGCGAGGCGGGAAGTGCTGCTTCAGGAGCGCCGCGTCGAGCAGGAAGACCCCGTCGTAGCCGCTGCCGCGCTCGAACTCCAGCCAGGTGAAGGGCACCTCCGGGTATTTCTCCGCCAGGGCCTGCTCGCGATCGCCGACCTCCACGACCAGCACTCCACGCGCGCTCAAGTGATCGGCCGCCGCCTCGAGGATGCGCGAGACGATCGCCAGACCATCGTCACCCGCGGCCAGCGCCAGCGCCGGTTCGAAAGAGTACTCCGCGGGCAGCTCGGCAATGTCGCCGGCCGGCACGTAAGGCGGGTTGCTGACGATGAGGTCGAATCGCTCGCCGGCCAGCCCCGCGAAGAGATCGGACTGCACCAACCGCACTCGCCCGCCCAGCGCGTGACGTTCGACGTTGATGGCGGCCACGGCGAGCGCATCCGGCGAGATGTCGGCGCCGACGACGGTCGCCTCGGGAAATGCCATCGCGCAGCCGATCGCGATGCAGCCGCTGCCGGTGCACAGGTCGAGCACCGATCGCACCCGCGACTCCTCCACCCAGGGCGCAAATCCCTGTTCGATCAGCTCCGCTATCGGCGAGCGCGGAATGAGCACGCGCTCGTCGACGTAGAAGCTGAGCCCGCAGAAGTAGGCCTCGTTGAGCAGATAGGCCGCCGGCTTGCGGCTGTCGATCCGCTGCTGCAGCAGGGCGCGCACGCGGTCGATCTGCGCCTCTGCCAACGGCCGGTCGAGATCCTCGTCCGGACACCCGAACGGCAGCCCCAGTCCGCGCAACACGAGGTAGACCGATTCGTCCAGGGCCTCGCGCGTGCCGTGCCCGTAGAAGATCCTGCTACGCCTGAATTTCCGCTCACCGTAGTGGATGAGCGCGCGGGCCGTCGAGGGCCGCTGCCTGCGGGTGGCCTGTTTCATCGGGCCGGCATTATGCCCGAGAAGCCGGCGCGCATCGCGGTACGGACACGGAGCGCACCGGAGTTCATCGGATCTCGTGCTGAGATGGACGGCGTACCGGCCGCGCGTGCCGCCGGCGTGTAGCGACGCCGGGATGCTGATCGGGATCACCGCGGATGGCTGCGCGACGGCCTATCTTCAAAAATTGATGCCGTGGCGCGGGTGTCGCCCGGGTGGACTCTCGCTCCGGGCAGGGAGGAGAAGCCTCGCGCGGGAGTCGGAAGGGTCGTGGGCCATACGGCAGGACGGCCCCGCCAGCCTGGTCGCCGGCGCGCGAGCGCCTCGATGGCAAATCCGTCGCGGATTGTCGCGCTCCGGCCAAAACGCGTCGCACCATGGTGCGACTCTCGCATCACTCCTGTCCGAGAATATACGCACGAGCCGAGCTTGTCATGGAACGAGAGCTTGGCTATACTTTTAAAACATAGTGTTACAAAGCATATTTAAAGTCATTTAAAGTTCCGGAGGCACCATGCAGCATCAGTCCACACCGCGGATCGTCACGCAATTCCGCGGGCTCTACGCAATGTCCGCCACGATCCCGGCGGCCAGCGTCAAGCCGGCGACGGCTCCGGTCCTGAAGATCGTGGCCAAGGGCGCGCCGACGAAAAAGGCTGTCGAGGCAAAGCGTTAAAGATTCCTGGGCAGGCGCCATGCGCTGAGCATGGGGCGCCGCCCTTCGGGATGACGCTCCGCAGGCCGCCCCGCTCGGCGGCAATCTGGTCCCGCCAGACTCCGCACGGCCCGTCGGCCCCATTTCAGGTCTTGGCCGCGGCAACGGCGATGAACATCTCGTTCATCCGCCGCACGAAGCTCGCCGGGTCGTCCAGCTTTCCACCCTCCGCGAGCAAGGCCTGGTCGAACAGGATCCGGGCCCAGTCGCTGAAGCGTTGCTCGTCGTGCTCGTCGGCCAGGCGCTGCACCAGCGCGTGCCCGGCGTTGATCTCCAGGATGGGCTTGCGGCTCTCGACCTTCTGCCCGACCTGCTTCAGGATGCGCTCGAGATTCGCGCTCATGCCGTGATCGTCGGCGACCAGGCATGCCGGTGAGCTGGTCAGGCGCGTCGAGGCGCGCACGTCGGACACCTGTGCCTCCAGCGCCTTGCGCAGCCGGCCGAGCAGGTCCTTGACCTCGCGCGTCTCCTTGCGCTCATCCTCCTTGTCGGCAAGTTTGCCGAGATCGAGCGCGCCCTTGGCCACCGACTTCAGCGGCTTGCCCTCGAACTCCGTGAGATAGCTGGCGACCCACTCGTCGATCGGATCGCACATCAGCAGCACCTCGATGCCCTTCTTGCGGAAGATCTCCAGGTGCGGACTGTTGCGGGCCGTGGAGAAGCTGTCCGCGGTGAGGAAGTAGATGGCCTCCTGGTCGGCCTTCATGCGGGAGACGTAGTCGGCGAGCGAGGTCGGCTTCTCCTCGCTGTCCTCGTGCGTGCTGGGATAACGCAGCAGCCTGGCGATCTGCGCGCGATTGTCGGCGTCATCGACGATGCCCTCCTTCAGCACCCGGCCGAAGTTCTTCCAGAACTTCCCGTAATCCTCGGCGCCGAGCCCTTCGATCAGGCCCAGGATCTTCTTCACCGAGGCCGCGCGGATGGTGTCGATGACCTTGTTCTTCTGCAGGATCTCGCGCGAGACGTTAAGCGGCAGGTCGGCGGTGTCGACGATGCCGCGCACGAAGCGCAGGTAGCGCGGCAGCAGCTGTTCGGCGTCGTCCATGATGAACACGCGCCGCACATAGAGCTTGATGCCGCCGTGCTTGGCCTCGCGATCCCAGAGATCGAACGGCGCGCGCGCGGGCAGGAAGAACAGCGTGGTGTACTCGAGCTTGCCCTCGGTCCGGGTGTGCACGCGCGCCATCGGGGGCTCGAAGTCGTGCGCGATGTGCTTGTAGAACTCGTTGTACTCCTCCTCCGTGATGTCCTTCTTGTTGCGGACCCACAAGGCGGTGGCCGAGTTTACCCGTTCGAAGCCGGTCTCCTTCTCCCCCTGCCTGGGCATCTGGATCGGCAGCGTGATGTGGTCGGAGTACTTGTGGATGATCTGGCGCAGCTTCCAGCCGCTGAGGTACTCCTTGTGCTCCTCGCGCAGGTGCAGGACGGCCTCGGTGCCGCGCTTCTTGCGCTGCACGCCCTGTACGGTGTACTCCCCCTGGCCATCGGATTCCCACCGCACGCCCTCCTCCGGCGGCAGACCTGCGCGACGGGTCGTCACGGTCACCTTGTCGGCGACGATGAAGGCGGAGTAGAAGCCGACCCCGAACTGGCCGATGAGCTGGGTGTCGGACTGCTTGTCGCCGGTGAGCCGCTGGAAGAACTCGCGGGTGCCGGACTTCGCGATCGAGCCCAGGTTGGTGACGACCTCCTCGCGCGACATGCCGATGCCGTTGTCGCGCACGGTGATCGTGCCCTGCTGCTCGCTGTACTCCACGGTGATGCCGAGATCGGTGTCGCCCTCGTAGAGGGCCTCGTTGCCCAGGGCCTCGAAGCGCAGCTTCTCGCAGGCGTCCGAGGCATTGGAGACGAGCTCGCGCAGAAAGATATCCGGGTTGCTGTACAGCGAATGCACCATGAGATCGAGCAGCTGCCGGATCTCGGCCTGGAAGCCCAGGGTCTGCTTGTTGACGTCGACTGACATGCCAAACCACTCCCTATTTTCTGCTTGGTCGGGTGCCGTATAGTTGCGGGCGATGGCCGCCCAATTCAAGCCTCCCTCCGGTGAGCCGGCAGTCCGGGGCACTCCCCACGGAGGGCCCGCCGGCCCCCCGCCCAAGGGCGCCGCCCGGGCGCCGGAGCCCCGTGCCGAGCACACGCCGGTCATACGGCAGTACCTCGGTTTCAAGGCGCAGCATCCGGAGACGCTGCTGTTCTACCGCATGGGGGATTTCTACGAGCTGTTCTACGAGGACGCCCGGCGTGCGGCGGCCCTGCTCGGCATCGCGCTGACCGCGCGCGGGCAGTCCGCCGGCGAGCCCATCCCGATGGCGGGAGTGCCGGCGCACGCGGTCGATCAGTACCTCGCGCGGCTGGTGCGGCTCGGCGAATCGGTCGTCATCTGCGAGCAGGTGGGCGACCCGGCAACGAGCAAGGGACCGGTGGAACGCCGTATCACCCGCATCGTCACCCCCGGCACCGCCACCGACGAGGCGCTGCTCGAGGGCAGGCGCGACAACTGGCTGGCCGCGCTGCACGCCGCCGGCAGGCGCATCGGCCTGGCCGCCATCGATCTCGGCGGCGGCCGATTCATCCTGGGCGAGCTCGATGGGGAGTCCGCGCTCGCCGACGAGCTCGAGCGTCTGCAGCCGAGCGAGCTCCTGCTGAGCGAGGGCTCCCCTCTGCAGCCGCTGCTCGCCGCGCGCCGCGGCGTGAAGCTGCGGCCGCCATGGTGCTTCGACACGGACACGGCGCGGCGGGCGCTGCTGCGGCAGTTCGGCGTGAGCGATCTCGCCGGATTCGGCTGCGACGGCATGCCGGCAGCGATCGCGGCCGCCGGCGCGGCCCTGCAGTACGCCGCCGACACCCAGCAATCGTCATTGCCGCACCTGCAGCCGCCGCGGGTGGAGCACTCGCGCGAAACGATCGTGCTCGACGCCGCCAGCCGCAGGAACCTCGAGATCGACGCGAGCCTCGCCGGCAACCCGCAGAACACGCTGGTGGCGGTCATGGACACTACGGTCACGCCGATGGGCGGACGCACGCTGCGCCGCTGGCTCACGCGCCCGTTGCGCGATCCGTCCATCGTGCGCGCCCGGCACCAGGCGGTGCAGGCGCTGATCGAGGAGGCCTCGCACCCGCGCGTGCGCGAGTGCCTGCGGCGATTCGGCGACGTCGAGCGTATCCTCGCGCGCGTGGCGCTGATGTCGGCGCGGCCGCGGGACCTGGCACAGCTGCGCGAGGCGCTCGCGGCGCTGCCCGCGCTGCGCGCCAGCATCGCCGCGACGGACGCGCCGGCACTGAACGCCATCCGCGAGGACATCGGCGAGTTCCCGGGGCTGCACCGGCTGCTCGCCCGGGCCATCGTGGAATCCCCGCCGCCGTGGCTGCGCGACGGCGGCGTCATCGCCGCCGGCTACGACGCCGAGCTCGACGAGCTGCGCGCGCTCTCCGGCGACGCCGGGCTGTTCCTGGCCGAGCTCGAGCAGCGCGAGCGCGCCGCCAGCGGCATCGCCAACCTCAAGGTCGGCTACAACAAGGTGCACGGTTTCTACATCGAGGTGAGCCGCGCCCACGTCGGGCGGGTCCCGCAGCGCTACCAGCGCCGGCAGACGCTGAAGGCCGCCGAGCGCTACATCACCCCGGAGCTGAAGGCGCACGAGGACAAGGTGCTGAGCGCGGGCGAGCGCGCGCGGGCGCGCGAGCGGCATCTGTACGAGGCGCTGCTCGAGCAGTTGCAGGGCCACCTGCGGCCGCTGCAGGACAGCGCCGCGGCGATCGCCGCGCTCGACACCCTCGCCTGCTACGCCGAGCGCGCCGAGACGTTGAATCTCGCCTGCCCGGAGCTCGACGCCAGGCCGGGGATCGCGATCGTCGCGGGCCGGCACCCGGTGGTCGAACAGCGGGGCAGCGAGCCGTTCATTCCCAACGATCTCGATCTGAGCGAGACGCGCCGCATGCTGGTCATCACCGGGCCGAACATGGGCGGCAAGTCCACCTACATGCGCCAGGTCGCGCTCATCGTGCTGCTCGCCCACGCCGGCAGTTTCGTGCCGGCGCAGAGCGCGCGGATAGGCCCGATCGATCGCATCTTTACGCGCATCGGCGCGGCCGACGATCTCGCCTCCGGCCGATCGACCTTCATGGTGGAGATGACGGAGACGGCCAACATCCTGCACTACGCGACCGCGGAGAGCCTGGTGCTGATGGACGAGATCGGCCGCGGCACCAGCACCTTCGACGGCCTGGCGCTGGCGTGGGCCACGGCCGAGGCGCTGGCGAACGACATCCGCGCCTGGACGCTGTTCGCCACCCACTACTTCGAGCTCACGGCGCTCGCCGAGCAAAGCGCGGCTGTGGCCAACGTGCACCTCGACGCAGTCGAGCACCACGACCAGATCGTGTTTCTGCGCCGGGTGAAGGAAGGGCCCGCGGACCGCAGTTACGGCCTGCACGTGGCGCTGCTGGCCGGCGTCCCGCGCGCGGTGATCGAACAGGCCCGGCGGTACCTGGAGAGCCTGGAATCCTCGCCGCGCGCCGTCGGCGCGCCCGCCTCATCGCCGCAGATGTCGCTGTTCGAGCCGCATGCGCGGCTGCTCGAGGCGCTGCGAGCCGCCGATCCCGACGCGCTCACCCCGCGTGAGGCGCTCGATCTGATCTACCGCCTGCGCGGGCTGCTCGACCGCTAGACTAAAGACAGCGCCGCGCCGGGCCGCTACCGGGCACGGGCGGGCGAGAAGGCCGCGCTTGCGGTTCCGCGCGCGGCCGAGCCACAGTACAGGAGACCCGGCATGAGCACCGATCAAACCGATGATCCGATGGACCAGACGATGCGATTCTCCTCCTTCCGCGGCGAGTGCTATGCCGTGCATGACGATGGCAGCGGCGCCTGGATCGGGCAGTGGCGCACGAACGGCGACGAGGCCCAGGCGGACTGCGATGCGCACGATCGCGCCCACCACGACGGCCAGCCGCACGCCAGGGTGGAATTCAGGTAGCTCCTGACGGCGCCCGGGCCACGCGCCCAGGGGCGCGCCCCGCCGCCCGCACCCTGTGCACGGCCTCCGCCACCGCCCTCGGCAGCGCGGGCCGCGCCGGGCCGCGGCCGGGAACCGTCCGAGGGGTGCGAAGGCGGTACAATGGCCGTCCGTATGTCCGTCTCCGGCCGCAGCGACCTGCCCGATCCAAACGTCGTCATCCCCTGGACCCAGGTTCTGCTCGACAGTCACGCCCGCCTCATGGGCCGCGAGCTCATCGCCCGCTGCGGCGACCCCCTCGAGGAGGCCGTGCGGCTGTTCGTGGCCCCGTTCGTGGTCGCCTCGCACGACACCGCCGCCGAGCCTCTCCTCAACTACGGCAACCGCGCCGCGCTGTCGCTCTGGGAGCTGCCGTGGGAGCGCTTCGTACGCACACCCTCCCGCGACACCGCCGAGGCCGTCGGCCGCCGGGAGCGCGAGCGCGTGCTCGAGGAGGTCGGCCGGCAGGGCTACGTCACCGGCTACTCCGGCGTGCGGATCAGCGCCACCGGTCGGCGCTTTCGCATCCACGATGTGACCATCTGGGATCTGAGCGATCGCGACGGCCGGCGCGTCGGCCAGGCTGCCACTTTTCGTCACTGGACTGACGAATAAAGGCAGGATGGAGCAACCGTGAATACCTCCAGGTCCGCCCCGACCGGCAGCTGGACGGCACTGAGATCGCTGCTCCCTTACGTCTGGGAGTACCGCGCCAGGCTGCTGCTGGCGCTCGGCTGCCTCGTCATCGCCAAGGTCGCCAACGTGGGCCTGCCGCTCACGCTCAAGGCCATCGTCGACAGTCTGGACCCGCGCCAGACCCTGCTGGCGGTGCCGGTCTCGCTGGTGGCCGGCTACGGGCTGCTGCGGCTTTCGAGCACGCTGTTCAGCGAGCTGCGCGACATCCTGTTCGCGCGCGTCGCGCAGCGGAGCATACGCAACGTCGCGCTGAAGACCTTCCGTCACCTGCACGCCCTGTCGCTGCGCTTTCACCTGGAACGCCAGACCGGCGGCATGACCCGCGACGTGGAGCGCGGCACCAAGGGCATCGACACGCTGCTGAGCTACGCCATCTTCAGCATCATCCCCACGTTCGTGGAGATCACGCTCATCGGCATCGTGCTGTTGCGGAATTTCAGCGTCTGGTTCGCGCTCATCACGCTGCTCGCGCTGGCGAGCTACATCTTCTTCACGGTGGTGATCACCGAGTGGCGCACGCACTTCCGCCGCGCCATGAACGAGCTGGACTCCAAGGCGAGCACCCGCGCCATCGACAGCCTGCTGAATTACGAGACGGTGAAGTACTTCGGCAACGAGGACTTCGAGACCCGCCGCTACGACGAGAGTCTGCAGCGCTGGGAGGAGGCCGCGGTAAAGAGCCGCACCTCCCTCGGCCTCCTCAATTCCACCCAGGCCTTCATCATCGCCAGCGCCGTGACCACGCTGATGGCGCTCGCCGCCAGGGGGGTGGTCGCCGGGACCATGAGCGTGGGCGATCTCGTGCTGGTCAACGTCCTGCTCATCCAGCTCTACATGCCGCTGAATTTCCTGGGCGTGATGTACCGGGAGATCAAGCAGGCGGTCACCGACATGGAGAAGCTCTTCGGCCTGCTCGAGGTGCACCGCGAAGTCGACGACGAGCCCGGCGCGCCGCCGCTGGCGCTCGCCGGAGCGTCGATACGCTTCGAGCACGTCGATTTCTCCTACGAGGCGAAGCGGCAGATCCTGCGCGACGTCAGCTTCGAGGTTCCGGCCGGTCACAAGGTGGCCGTGGTCGGCGCCAGCGGCGCGGGCAAGTCCACGCTCGCGCGCCTGCTTTTCCGCTTCTACGACGTCACCGCCGGCCGCATCTGCATCGACGGGCAGGACATCCGTACGGTCACCCAGGCGTCGCTGCGACGGGCCATCGGCATCGTTCCGCAGGACACGGTGCTCTTCAACGACACGCTCTGGTACAACATCGCCTACGGCGACCCGGAGGCGAGCGACGAGGAGGTGATCGCGGCGGCGAGGTCGGCGCATATCCACGATTTCGTGATGACCCTGCCGGATGGCTACGACACGATGGTCGGCGAGAGGGGACTGAAGCTCTCCGGCGGCGAGAAACAGAGGGTGGCAATCGCCCGGACCCTGCTGAAACGGCCCGCCATCCTCATATTCGACGAGGCCACGTCGGCGCTGGATTCCCGCACCGAGAAGCTCATCCAGGCCGAGCTGCGCGAGATTGCCGAGAACCGCACGACGCTGGTCATTGCCCATCGCCTCTCCACCATCGTCGACGCCGACCAGATCCTGGTCATGGAGGCCGGCCGGATCATCGAGCGCGGCACCCACCGCGAGCTGCTCGCCCGTGGGGGAAGCTACGCCCAGATGTGGGAGCTGCAGCAGCAGGAGGAGGACGAGGAGTATGCCGGCGGCGCCGTGGCGCGGCCGGCCCCGGCGCGCGTGGCGCCGGAGGCGAGCTGAGTTCCGGCGCGCTGCGGATGCGGCCTTGTATCGGGATGCGACCCGGCGATTCGCAAATGGCCGCCGCACCGATATAATCCGGCCACGTTCACCCGATCCCCACCAGCGAGAGAAGTCATGGCATTTGTCGTCACCGAGGCCTGCATCAAGTGCAAGTACACCGATTGCGTGGAGGTGTGCCCCGTGGACTGCTTCCACGAAGGCCCCAACATGCTCGTCATCGACCCCGACGAGTGCATCGACTGCACGCTTTGCGAACCGGAATGTCCGGTCAATGCCATCTGCTCGGAGGACGACCTGCCTGCGGACCAGCAGCAGTTCCTGGCGCTGAACGCCGAACTCTCCAAGGCCTGGCCGGTGATCAACGAGGTCAAGGACCCCCTGCCGGATGCCGACCAGTGGAAGGACGTGAAAAACAAGCTCGACAAGCTGGAGCGCTGAGGTTCCCGACGGCCACCGCCGTACCCTGAAGAAGCGGCCTCATGGCCGCTTTTTCGTTCCTGATGCACCCGCGTGCACCGTGTCTCCACCGTCCCGGGGCGCCGTTGCGACTAAACTTTTGGCCTACAATTCCGAAAACCATGGACGCGCACCGCCGCGGGCGGCAGCGCGAGGGAAGAGCGCCTCAGGTAAACGACGATGACGCTGCGCATGACCTTTGCCGCGGTGATGGCCATCCTGCTGCTGGGGCCGCAGGCGGCCGCGCGCGACGTATACAAGTGGGTCGATGCGAACGGCAAGGTCCATTACGGCGACCGGCCGGACGCGGCGGCGGCGGAGAAGATCGACGTCCGGGCCACGGAGCCGACCTTGGATGGAGATGCCGCCGCGCGCGATGAAAAGACCAGGCGGCTACTGAAGCAGTTCGAGCAGGAACGCGCGGAGGAAGCCGAGGCCCAGGCGCGGATCGCGGAGGAGAAGGCCACACGGCGGGAAAACTGCCTGAAGGCCAGGGACCTCCTGGAGAAGTATCGGAATGCCAGCTACCTCTACGAAGACGGCGAGGGCGTGGACCACCGGGTGCTGACGAAGGAGGAGCGCGCCGATGCGGAGGCCGCGGCGGAGAAGGAAGCGGAGAAGTGGTGCGGGCGCGGCGGCTGACGCGCCCGCGAACGCAAGGAAACAGTGCGACGGGGCACACTTCCGGACGCGCCCGCCCGGCCCTGGCGCCGTGCTGCACTTAGTGCCGAAGGCACTTTCGGCTAGACTAGGCCGTACAATAATAAAGACCGTCATCCGGCGAAATCCACCATGCGCACGAAGTTCTGGACTACCGACTGGTTTGCCGGGGTGGCCCTCACGCTGCTCTTTCTTGTCCTGTTCCTCATGGGCAACCGTCCGGCGTGGGTGGAGACGATCGAGCGCGCCGCGTACGACTTCGGGGCGCGCACCTCCTCGCGCGACCCCGGCACTCAGATCGCGGTGGTGGCCATCGACGACAACAGCATCAGCAACATCGGCCGCTGGCCGTGGCCCCGCAAGGTCCACGCAGAGATGGTGGAGATGCTGGCCGCCGCGGGCGCCAAGGTCATCGCCAGCACCGTGCTGTACACCGAACCGCAGGCCGACCCGGGCCTGGAGCGCATCAACAGGCTGCTGGATCTCTACAAGCAACGCGGACTGGAAGGCAGCGGCGACGCAGCCGTCGCCGAGCTCGGCACCGAGCTCGCTGCCGCGAAGACCGAACTGGACTACGATCAGACCCTGGCCACGGCCATCGAGAAGGCCGGAAACGTGGTGATGGCCAGCCTCTTTGAGCTGGGCGAGCCCTTGGGCAACCCGGACCGCCCGACGCCGGCGTTCATGGAGAGGAACGCCATCGACGACGCCAACGTCTCCTCCGGAGCCGTGGAGGGATTCGATGCCTTCCCGGCACGCCAGATCTTCACCCCCATCGAGGCCCTGGGCTCGCGCGCCAGCGCCATCGGCCACGTCAATCAGTGGCAGGACGCCGACGGCGGCATCCGCACCGACCTGCTGGCGGTGAACTATTACAACCGCTACTACCCGTCCATGGCGCTGGCGATCGCGGCCCGCACCCTCAACCTGGACAGCGGCGACATCAGGCTGGTGAAGGGCGAGTCGGTGCACCTCGGCAAGCTGGAGATCCGCACGGACCAGATCTCGCGGATGAACACGTTCTTCTACAAGAACAAGCCCTCCGGCGAGCCGGCCTTCCAGGTGGATTCCTTCTACGACGTCTACTCCGGCAAGATCCCCGCGTCGAAATACGCCGGCAAGACGGTGCTGATTGGCGCCAGCGCATTCGGCGTCGGCGACTCCTTCCATACGCCGGTGGCGGAGATGCCGCCGGTGCTCATCCTCGCGCACTCCGTGGCGAGCATCCTGAACGAGAATTTCTTCGTGGTCCCGGCCTGGGCCATCTGGGTGGAGATCCTGCTGTTCTTGCTGGTCGGCGCGTATCTCGCCTATCTGCTGCCGCGCCTGAAGGCCGGTCACGCGGCGATCGCCACTGCCGGAGCGCTGCTCGCGTTGCTGGCCCTGAGCTTCTTCTCGATGAAGTCCGGGAACTGGCTGCAGACGATGCTTGCGGCGCTGCTGCTGGTGTGCGGGCACCTTCTGCTGACCACCAAGCGCTTCCTGGTTACCGAGCGCGGCAAGCTGAAGGCCGACACCGAATCCGCGGAGAGCAATCGCATGCTCGGCCTGGCATTCCAGCAGCAGGGCCAGTACGACATGGCCTTCGAGAAGTTCCGCAAGTGCCCGCTCGAGGACTCCATGATGGATCCGCTTTACAACCTGGCGCTGGACTTCGAGCGCAAGCGGCAGTTCGCCAAGGCCTACTCGGTCTACCAGTACATGTCGGGTCACAATCCGAAGTTTCGCGACCTGGAGACGCGCATGACGCGCTCCAAGCAGATGGAGGACACCATCCTCCTGGGCGGTGCCAACCCGCACCCGGGCGGAACGCTGCTGCTGGAGGACGGCTCGGTGCAGAAGCCGATGCTCGGGCGCTACCAGGTCGAGAAGGAGCTCGGCAAGGGCGCCATGGGCATCGTCTATCTCGGACGCGACCCGAAGATAAACCGCGTGGTGGCCATCAAGACCCTCGCGCTCTCCCAGGAATTCGAAGCCGACGAGCTGGACGAGGTCAAGCAGCGCTTCTTCCGCGAGGCCGAGACCGCCGGCCGCCTGCAGCACCCGAACATCGTCACCATCTACGACGCCGGCGAAGAGCACGACCTAGCCTATATCGCCATGGAGTTTCTCACCGGCCATGACCTCACCCGCTATACCAAGGAGGACGCGTTGCTGCCGGTGCCGCTGGTGATGGGCATCATCTACAAGTCGGCGCTGGCACTGGATTATGCGCACGGGCAGCACGTCGTGCACCGCGACATCAAGCCAGCGAACATCATGTACGACCCGCAGGCCAAGTCCATCAAGCTGACGGACTTCGGCATCGCGCGCATCACCGATTCGAGCAAGACCAAGACCGGCATGGTGCTAGGCACCCCCTCCTACATGTCGCCGGAGCAGCTCGCCGGACGCAAGATCGACGGCCGCTCAGACCTGTTCTCGCTCGGGGTGACGTTCTACCAGCTGCTCTGCGGCCGCCTGCCTTTTCGCGGCGACTCCATGGCCACGCTGATGTACAAGATCGCCAACGAGCCGCACACCGACATCCTGGAGGCGCGCCCCGAGCTGGCCCGCACCAAGCCGTGCCTGCAGACCATCATCAACAAGGCCCTCGAGAAAGATCTGGCCAAGCGCTATCAGACCGGCGGGGAGTTCGCGCGCGATCTGCAGGCCTGCGCGCAGAAGAAGAGCGCGTGACCGGGGAGAGAAGATGAGCTTGGCAAGCGTGCTGGAGATGGCGAATTTTTCGGATCCCGGCCAGAAGCGCACGCGCAACGAGGACAGCACCGCCACCGACACCGCCCTGGGCTTCGCGATGGTGGCTGACGGCATGGGCGGCTACAAGGCCGGCGAGGTCGCCAGCGCCATTGCCGTGAGCGTCACGGTGGACCAGGTCAAGAAGGGCCTGGCCAGGCGGCCGGCCTATGCGCCGGACGCCGAGACAGGCCTGAGCCACGGTGCCAGCCTGCTGCGCAAGGCCATCCGCGACGCCAACCTGCACATCTTCAAGACCGCAAATACCGAATCGCAGTGCAACGGGATGGGGACCACGGCCCTGGCAGTGCTCTTCTACGACAACCGTTTTTGCGTTGCACACGTCGGCGATTCCCGGCTTTATCGCCTGCGCGGAGAGCTGTTCGAGCAGGTCACGAGCGACCATTCCCTGGTGCAAGAGCTTGTTACAAGGGGATTTTTGACGAAGGAAGAGGCGCTGGCCAACACTCCGAAGAATCTCGTTACGCGCGCCTTGGGCGTGGAGGAAAACGTCGAGGTGGACATCAAGGAGGAGCCCGCCCTGCCGGGGGACGTCTACCTGCTTTGCTCGGATGGGTTAAATGATATGATGTCTGATGAAGATATTCGCTTAACCCTCAGAAAATTTAGTGCTAATCTTGAAAAAGCGGGTAGCGAACTGGTTCGCATCGCCAACGCGAACGGGGGGAAGGACAACGTGTCCGTGATCTTGGCACGTGTCTTGAGTGCCTTTCCGGCCAAAACGAGCTGGTATAACAACGTCTTGGGTCGGATAAAGAAAGGGCGATAACGGGATAGGGGCCTATGGCTAAATTGATCCTCAGTTTGAACGGTGCCGTCCAGCGCGAATTCACGCTCACCAAGGAACGGACGACGATAGGCCGTAAGCCTGACAACGACATCCAGATCGACAATCTCGCTGTCAGCGGCAAGCACGCCCTCATCATCACCATCCTCGACGACTCCTTCCTGGAAGACCTGGGCAGCACCAACGGCACCTACGTCAACGGCAAGCTCATCAAGAAGCACGCACTGCGCGATGGCGACGTGATCGCCATCGGCAAGCACGAGCTGAAGTACGTCAACGAGCATGCCACGGCGCACGACGAGGACTTCGAGAAGACCATGATCATCCGCCCCGGCACGGCCAGCGCCGCCGCGGCCAGCGTCCAGGCCGCCGCTGCCGCCGGGGTCGCACCGGCGCATCCGCAACGGCCACCCAACCTGAGCGAGAGCGTGGCGCCCGCGGTCGCGAGCTCCGGCATGCCGCTCGGCAAGCTGCGCGTGCTGAACGGCCCCATCGCCGGTCGGGAGCTCGAGCTCACCAAGGCGCTCATCACGCTCGGCAAGCCCGGGGTGCAGGTGGCCGTCATCTCCCGCCGTCCGCAGGGCTATTTCCTGACCCACATCGAGAGCGACGGCGGCGGCACCAACTACCCCATCGTCAACGGCAATCCGATCGGTCCGCAGGCCTATGGTCTGGGCAACGGCGACATCGTCGAGCTAGCCGGCATCAAGATGGAATTCACGCTGACGCGCTGAGCAACATCGCCCGCAACGCCTGCGACGGAAGGCCCGGTGCCGACGCATCGGGCCTTTTCGTTTGCGCAGCCGGCCGGCGAGCCGCCCTTCGGCGGCCGCGTCCTGCTACTTGGTGGTGTGGGTGAAGACCCCGTCCCAGTCCGCCGGCGGCGGCTGGCGACGGAAATGGGCCACCCGCTGCGCATACATGGAATAAAGCTGCGGCGAGGAGGAGGACTTCGCCAGGTTGAGAAACTGAAGCTCCGCCATGTCCCATTCCTGCGCGCGGTAGTACTTCAGCGCCTGGCGGTACAGCTTGATCTCATCGCGCAGGCGCGCGTCCACGGTGCTGACGGGACCCAGCGGCTCGTAGATGATCACCGGCCTGTCCTTGCCCTTCACCCGCACCACGTCGAGCTCGCGATAGGCGAACTGCGGGGCGGCCTTTGCGGTGCTCTCGCTGACGATGATGCCCACGCCGTAGCCCTTGGTCAGGCCTTCCAGGCGTGACCCCAGGTTAACCGCGTCGCCGAGCACGGTGTACGCCATGCGGAATTCCGAGCCCATGTTGCCGACGTTCATCGTGCCGGTGTTGATGCCCACGCCGATGTGGATCTCCGGCCAGCGCCGCTGGCGGAACGAGGCGTTGATCTCCCCGAGCTTCTCCATCATCTGCAGAGCCGCGGTGACGGCATTGGCGGCGTGGTTGGGGTCCGGCACCGGGGCCCCCCAGAAGGCCATGATCGCGTCACCCATGTACTTGTCGATCGTGCCGCGCTGCAGATGGATCACCTGCGTCATGGGCGTGAGCAGCTGGTTCATGAGCTCCGAGAGCTGCCTCGGCTCCAGCCCCTCGGAGATCGAGGTGAAGCCGCGGACGTCGGAGAACAGCACCGTCATCTCGCGGGATTCCGCCTCCAGCGAGTATTTCTCCGGATCGCGGGCCATCTCGTCGACGAGCTCAGGCGGCACGTACTGTCCGAAGAGGTTCGTAAGCTGCCGCTTGCCGCGCGTCTCGACGAAGTAACCGTACGACATGTTCAGCAGGAACATGACCAGCATGGTGAGGATGCCGGAGGCGACCGGCACGACCATCTTGCCGACGTGCCAGAACACCAGATTCAGGCCGACGTAAGCGGCCAGCATGCCGGCGGCCGTGAGCGTGGCCGCCAGGGGGCTGAGCGCCGGCAGCGCCAGCGCGAACACGACTCCGAACAGCAGCAGCAGGATGAACTCCAGGCCCCGCACGTAGGCGGGCCGCTGCATGAGCTTGCCGTCGAGTATGCCGGCGACCAGGTTTGCGTGGATCTCCACGCCGGGATAGGCGCGCTGCACCGGGGTGGTCCGCATGTCCAGCAGGCCCGCCGCGGTCGTTCCGACCAGCACGATCACGCCCTCCTTCAGCACGCCGGGATCGGCCTTGCCGGTGATGACGTCGGTGGCCGAGACGTACGGGAAGCTGCCCTGCGGGCCGCGGTAGGGCACCAGCGCCTGTACATACTCATCGACCGGTATGCGCCCCTTGCCGACCTGCAACCACTCCAGCCCCGAGTAATTGCGTCGCGCCATCGCGGGCACCGGCTCGAATTCCGCCCGCACCTCCTTCACCCCGAGATACTGCCGCGCGACCGCGAGCGAGAGCGCCTCGTACTGCGCATCCTCGAAGGAGAACACCATCGGCACGCGCCGGACCACACCGTCGACGTCGAGCGAGGGGTTGAAGTGGCCGGCTGCCGCGGCGACCTCAACCAGTTGTTCGAGATTGCCGCCGTAGCCCACCGCCTTCAGGAAATCGACGCGCTTTCCGGGGAAGCTGCCCTTTACGAAGGTTGGCGGCGGCAGGGCGCCGGAGCGCGCCGGATTGGCCTCGTTGAAGAAGTAGCCGAGCACCACCGGGTACTTCTTCATCGTCTCGGCCAGCACGGCATCGCCATCCAGCGACGGGCGCAGGCGGGCCAGCGTCTCTCCGAACTCCGGCACGGTCTTCAGCTCGCCCTCGGCCAGGCCCTCCAGCACGTGCAGGCCGGAGCTGTGGTCCGGCTCCGCGAAGACCACGTCGAAGGCGACCAGCCGAACCCGGTACTTCTCGAACAACTGCTCGAGCATCGCCGCGATCCGCTGCCGCGGCCACGGCCACCGCCCCTCCACGGCGAGGCTCTTCTCGTCGATGTCGATGATGACGATGCGCGGGTCCACCGTGCGCGGCATGCTGAGGGCGAGGCGGGCGTCGTAGGCGACGTGCTCCAGCTTGTCGATCAGGCCCCAGCGGAAGCGGCCGCCCTCCTCGTCGCGCGCGTGCAGGAGGAATATGGCGAGCGTGGCGAGGCTCGCGATCATGCGCACACGGTGGCGCCTGAACTTGGCGAGGAATTCCTTCACGGCAGCCGGCCGGTCGCGGGCGCGCGCACCGCGGCCCGCGCGTCGGCGAGAAACTGCTCGAACACCGAGTTCAGGGCGGCGTCCATCGCCGCCACCACGCTGGCCACGTCCTTGCCCGCTGCCGGCTGGTCACGCCGATAGTCGCGCAGCATCAGCACCTCTCCGTCATTCCCCAACAGTTGCAGCTCCAGGGCGACACGCGCCGTCACCGCGTCCGCGCCGATGATGTGCTCGAAGCGCCGGATGCGACCGCGGATGACCATCGCCGGCGCCTGATCGGCGCGGCCCGCGACCCACGGCGCGGCGCGGGCGGCGCGCAGGTGCAGCACGAGCTGCTCGCGCAGCAGCCGCGGCGGGGATTCCTGCCAGTGATGATGATGGTACTGCTTCAGCGTCAGGTTGGCCGCGTCCTCGCTGAAAAGCAGCGGCCGCTCCCGATAAAGGGCGTCGGCCTCGAATGCCTCCACGAGTATGCCGCCGTCGGCGAGCGGCGGTCCGGCGCCGGCATCGATGCGCGGCGCCGCCAGGCGATAGTAGGTGTCGGTGGGGATCGGCGCGCCGCGGCCGCAGCCCCCGAGCATTCCGGCCACCAGCAGCATGGGAAAGATGGCCCGTGCGGACGCGATCATCCGGTTCCTCAATTGTTGTTATTCCCCGCCGGCAGCGGATCCTGCGTCGTTTCGCCGCGGAAGAGCACGCTCGGGTTCTCGCGCACCTCGCGGGTGAACTCCTGCATGTTGCGGCCGCTGCCTTCCAGATAATGCACGATCGTGTCGATGTTGTCTGCCACCACCTCGATGCTGCCGCGCAATTCGCGCATCGTGACCGAGGCGTCGCCGACGGTCCGGTTGATGCCCTCCCTGTTCTCCCTGACCAGCGCGTCCATGGCGAGAAACAGCTCGTGCATCTGCTTGCGGGACTCCTCGATGCGGCCCATCAGCTCGGTCAGTTGCGCCGAGCCCTTGTCGGCGTTGGTCAGTATGGAGGCGATGTGCCGGCGGTTCTCGGCATTGACCGTCAGCAGCAGCGCCTCGGCGCTGGCGTCGAGCTTCCTGACCACCTTCTTGAGCTCGTCGAACAGCTCCGGATCGTCCACCCGCTGACGCAGACTCGCGAGCAGCGGCCGCAGCTGCTCCTTCGACAGCGACTCGTACTCGAGGCTGAGCGCGGTGATCCGGTCGTTGAGACTCTGCAGCAGCGGCTGTCCCTCGCTGGTGAGCTTCCTGAATTCCGCCGCCGCCTCGTTGAGCGCGGAGAACATGTCCGCCTGCTCCACGCCGTCGAGCTCCTCGCCGGGCTTCATCCATCCCGGTCCCTTGCCCTCGCGGATGTCGATCACCGCGGGCGCCAGGGGCCCCGGAAGCATGATGACCGCGGCGCTGCCGACCGGCATTTTCCAGTCCCTGGTGACGCTGAACTCGACGCGATACTTGACGGAGCTGTCGGTGACGACCGGCTGCACTGATTCGACCTGACCCACGGGAAAGCCCTTGTAGTAGGTCACGGTCCCGTACTTGATGCCGCCGACGTTGTCGAACATCGCGTAGTAGCGATCCGTCGGTCCGGTGCTGCCGGTGAGCCGGTACAGCGCCCACAGGAATGCCACGCCGACGGCCAGCACGAACACGCCCACCGCCAGGTAATTGATATTATCGCGCCGCATGCCTTTCCCCCACCCTCTCCGTCGCGATCGTCCGCGGCGCGCGCCGCAGCCACCGCCTCTGGTATGAATTCCCGCGTCAGCCGCCGGTCAGTCGCTGCAGGTAATCCTCCGCATCCACCTCCGGGCGGCGCGGTCTGCGGTTGAGCAGGTCCTGGACCCGCGGATGCGGGCAGTTCTGCACCTCCGCGACGGTGCCGGTCATGAGGATGCGGCCGTGATCGAGCACCGTGATGCGATCGGCGATCTTGAAGGCGCTCTCCAGCTCATGGGTCACCACCACGATGCTCATGTTCATCGCCTCGCGCAGCCTCAGGATCATCTCGTCGAGCTCGGCCGAGACGACCGGGTCCAGCCCGGCGGAGGGTTCGTCGAAAAAGAGCAATTTCGGGTCCATGATGACCGCCCTGGCCACGGCGGCGCGCTTGATCATGCCGCCGGAGAGCTGCGCGGGCATCAGGTGCTCGAAGCCGGCGAGGTTCACCACCTCGAGCTTCAGCCGCACCATGATGTCCATGGTGGTCTCGTCGAGGCGCGCGTGCTCCCGCAGCGGCAGCTTGATGTTCTCGCCGACGCTCATCGAACTGAACAGCGCCCCGCCCTGGAAGGCCACGCCGATCTTCCGGCGCAGCTCGTGCATCTGCGCCGCGGAGGCCGTGGCGACGTCGACGCCGAGCAGTCGGACCCTGCCGCGGGTGGGCACATTGAGCCCGAGCAGATGGCGCAGCAGCGTGCTCTTGCCGGAGCCGCTGCCGCCCATGATGATGCGGATCTCCCCGGGCTCGACGCGGAAATCGATGCTGTCGAGGATCTTGCGCGAACCGTAATGGGCGGTCAGTTCGCTGACCTCGATGACGGGCTGCGTCTCGGTCGTGGTCACGGCGGCTCAGCGATTCAGGAAGTAGGTGAACAGCATGTCGGCCACGACGATGTAGGAGATCGACAGCACCACCGCGCGGGTGGTGGCGCGCCCAACCCCCTCGGCGCCGCCGGTGACCTGGAAGCCGTTGCTCACCCCGATCACCGTGATGATCGTGGCGAACACCAGGCTCTTGATCAGCCCCTGCCGCACGTCATCGAACACCAGCGAGCTCAGCGTGCGGTCGAGGTAGGCGGAGTAGGAAAGGCCGAGCTCGAGATTCGTGAACACCGCCCCGCCGAGCAGGGCGGCGAAGTCGGCGATGAGGGTCAGCGACGGCACCATAACCATCATGGCCGCGAGCACCGGCGCGGCGAGATAGCGGACCGGGTTGATGCTCATGACCCGCAGCGCATCGATCTCCTGGGAGACCTGCATGGTGCCGATGCGCGCGGCCAGCGCCGAACCGGAGCGGCCGGCGACCACGATCGCGGTGATCAACGCGGCGAACTCGCGCGTGACCGACAGCGCGATGCCCATCACGACCTGCTCCTCGGCGCCGAAGGTCTTAAGCGTCGCAATGCCCTGGATGGCGAGCATGACGCCTATGGTGAACGCGAGGATGGTGACGATGGGCGTGGCGGCGATGCCGATGGTCACCATCTGCGCGGCCATCGCCGAGATTCGAACCGGCTGCTTCTTCATCCAGCCGAACAGCAGCCAGTACAGGCTCTCGAGCCACAGCAGGAAGTAGTAGCCGAACTCCTCGACGGCGGCGACCGCGGCCCGTCCGAGTTGCTCGATGAGGACCACCGAGGATTGCCCGGCCGCGTCAGCCATCCGCCCGGATGCGCTCGTCGAGCGTCGCATGGATGGGAAAGACCTTGTCCAGGCGCGCCAGCTTCAACACGCTGAGCGCAGCCTCGCTCACGCCGATCAGGCCGAACCGCAGCTTTTTCTTCTTCGCCGTCTGGTAGCCCTCGACCAGGCTCGCCACGCCGGAGCTGTCTATGTAGGTGACGCGCGAGAGATCCACCAGGACGTTTCGCGACTGCGCCAGGCAGCCGAGTATGGCGGAGCGCGCCTCCGGCGAGGCGGACAGGTCCACGTCGCCGGTAAGCTCAACGACCGCATAGCCACTGTCATCGCGCACCGCATAGCTCATCTCAACGCTCTCCCGCCGCACTCAGCCGGAAACGACATGCCTGCCGCCATCAGCCGATGCGCTTCTTCATGTGCAGGAAATTCCCGGCATTGCCCTGCACGTGACCATAAGCGCACTCATCCATGATCTCACGGATAAACAGCGTTCCAAGACCTCCGGGCTTAATCTCGCGCGGATCGCGCGGACCTATCGAGGTGAGATCCACGGGCTCGGCGAAGTCCCGCAGATGAAACTCGAGTTCCCGGCCATTATTGAAGATCTCGAGGATGATTTCACCTGCGCGGCTGCCCTTGTAGGCGTGCCGAATGATGTTGCTGCAGGCCTCGTTGACGGCGAGCACGATCTGGCTGACGACCTGCTCGCAGCAGCCGCCGCGCTCGCAGGCCTCGCGCACGTGCTCGCGCACCTTGCGCAGGATGCGCGGGTCGGCCGGAAACTTGACCTTCAGGAGTCGCTGTCCGGTCATCGAAGGTCCCGCTCAATCAGCATCAGCGTTATGTCGTCGCGCTGCCGATGGCCCCTGCCGCGCAGGGCCGCCACCATCTCCTCGAGGCGGGCACGCGGTGCCAGCGCAGCCACCGAATCGATGAGCCCCCGCAGCCCCGCGGCGCCGAGGATCCGGCCGCCGCCGTCCGGCGATTCGGTCACGCCGTCCGTGTAAATGTACAGGCTGCCGCCGGCGAGCGGGAAGCGGGTGCAGCGAAACTCGGCCTCGGGCACCACGCCGAGCGGCGGGCCTTCCGCGGGCAGCTCGCGGAACACGCCGTCGGCACCGCGGTAAAGCGCCGGCAGATGGCCGGCGTTGGCCAATACGATCTCGTCGCGCGGCAGGTCGATGAAGCCGGTGACCACGGTGACGAACATCCCGTGGGAGGAGGTCTCGTAGAGCTCATGGTTGACGCGGCTGAGCAGACTGCCGAGATCGTCGGTGGTCTTGGCCAGGCAGTGCAGCAGGCCGGTCGTCTTCGCCATCCACAGCGCGGTGTTCATGCCCTTGCCGGAGACGTCGGCGATATTGAAGTAGACCCGGGAGTCTCCCAGCGCGAAATAGTCGTAGAAGTCGCCCGAGACCTCGCGCGCCGGTATGTTGATGGCGACGACCGGAAGCCGCTCGAGGTGCGCGGGCCCGGGCAGCAGGTTCACCTGCACCTCGCGCACCAACTCCAGCTCCCTGCGCACGCGCTCCTGGTCGACCAGCCTGGCGGCCATCCGGGCGTTGTGGATGGCGAGCGCCGCCGCCGAGGCGAGCGCGGTGGCCAGGTGCCGGTCCTCCTCCTCGAACTGGCAGTCGGCGGTGCGCTTGTTGATGAGCTCCAGCGCGCCGATGCACTGCCCTCGCACGACCAGCGGTGCGCAGAGTATCGAGCGGGTGAGAAAGCCGGTGCCGGCGTCGATGGCGGGGTTGAACTGCGATTCGTCCTGCGCGTTGCGGACGATCTGCGTGCGGCGCTCCGCCACCGTCCGCCCGACGATGCCCTCGCCCGCGGGAATGCGCAGCCCGGTGATGTCCACCGGACCGGCGCACTGCTGGCAGACCAGCTCGGTGTTGTCGTTCTCGAGCAGGAAGATCGAACCGGCGTCGGCGTTCATCTGCTCGATGAAGGTCGCGATCGCGCTGCGCAGCGTCTCCTGCAGGTTCAGCGACGCGGCGAACTCCTGTATGGCCTCGGCCAGCACGCGCACCTGCCGTTCGATGGCGCGCTCCTGGCGCGGCACGGTCCGGTCGGGATCGACGGGGAGATTCATCGCGACAATCGTCGGTTGAGACACTCCATGTACGCGGCTTCGTCGGGCGCCGCGTTGTCGCGCTGCGCCCGCCACAGGGCCTCGCCCAGGCACTCCATCATGTCATGCTCCACGGCGTGCGGGTCGCCGCGCCGCTCGACCGCCCGCCGGTAGAGCGCGGCGATGCCGGCGGGACGGTCGGTGCCCACCTGCTCGCGCAAGGCAATATGCATGCCCATGTGCAGGAACGGGTTGGTCGCGCCGAGCTCGGGGCTGTACTCCTGCGCGACCGCCGCCTCCCCCGTGGTCAGCAGTCCGTGGTATTCCGGGTGCAGGGCGACGACATCGGCGATCAGGGCCTCGAGCGGCTCCAGTACCTCTCCGGCCCGGCGCTTGCGCCAGGCGCCGACGAACATGCGCCGCGCCGCATCCCGGTCGTGCACGAACACGGCTCAGGCCCCCGCGCCCGCCGTCTGCCGGCTGCGCGCCGGCCATTCGCAGAGGTCGCCGATGAGGCAGCTGGCGCAACGCGGCCTGCGCGCGGTGCAGACGTAGCGGCCATGCAGGATGAGCCAGTGATGGGCATCCTGGCGGTAGGCCGCGGGGACGAGCCGGAGCAGTCGCCGTTCCACCTCCAGGACGTTGCGACCCGGCGCGATCCCGGTCCTGTTGGCGACCCGGAAGATGTGCGTGTCCACGGCGATGGTCGGCTGGCCGAACGCGGTGTTGAGGATGACGTTGGCCGTCTTGCGCCCGACGCCAGGCAGCTTCTCCAGGGCCTCCCGTTCGGACGGCACCTCGCCGCCGTGATCGCGCAGCAGTATCTCGCAGGTCCTGATGATGTTCGCGGCCTTGGCGTTGTAGAGTCCGATGGTCTTGATGTACTCCTTCAGCTCTTCCACGCCCAGCGCCAGCAGGGCGGCGGGCGTGTTAGCCACCTTGAAGAGCCTGGAAGTGGCCTTGTTGACGCTGACGTCGGTGGCCTGCGCCGAGAGGATCACGGCGACCAGCAGCTCGAAGGGGGTCGAATAGACGAGCTCGCTGCGCGGCGCGGGATTGGCCGCCCGCAACCGCTCGAAGATGGCCGCCCGCTTGGCCGCATTCATGCGCGCGCGGCGGGGCCGTCGCGCCCTGCGGCGAAGCGGTTCCGCAGCGCCAGCGCGGCACCGAACAGCAGCAACGCCCCCGCCGGCATCGCCGCGATCGGCAGCCGCCACTCCTGGGGCAAGACGCGGAGACCGCTCCAGTCGGTGCCCGGCACGACCAGGCTGAGGTCCCGCATGAGGGTGCCGTGGCCGAGCAGTTCCCGGACCGCGGAGAAGATCGCCATGAACACGAGCACGGCAACGGCGTGCATGCCGGCGTCGCGGATCGCCGACGTCACCGGCCGCTGCCACGCCGACTCCTCGGCCCGCACCAGGACGAGGCAGCAGCCGGCCAGCACGGGCAGGTACACCCCCAATGCCGCGGACAGCGCCGGCAGGGCGGCCTGCACGGCCGTGTTCAGCACCGTCAGCCCGCAGGCCGCGACGACGGCCTGGCAGGGCACGCGCACGGCCACCGGGACCAGGCCGCGGAGCGCGGCGACAATCCACTCGGTCCACAACACGGTCAGCGCGAAGAGGATGCCGATGGCCAGGCCGGTGACGAGGCGGTCGGAGACCGCGAGCAGCGGGCACAGCCCCAGCAGCCGCACCAGCACGGGGTTGCCCTGCCATGCGACACCGCAACAGTCCCGCCGGGAACCCATCTCAGCCATGCTCGCGCGCCGTGTTGCCAGGGCGCGATTATAGCGCGCCGCCCCGCCGGCCCCGTCCACGCCGCCCGCGCCCGGCAGGCCGCTACGGCGATTCGGGATAGGGCTGCACCACGTGCGGGTTCTCCTCCGGCCCCCACTCGCCGGCGCCCGCCTCCTCCGGGGTGAGATTGCTCAGGCGGAAGACGTGCAGGGCGCCGCCGCGCGGGCCGCGGTAGAAATGCGTGAGATTGCCGCCGTATCCGGACAGCACGGCCACGTACTGCTCGCCATCGACGCTGTAGGTGATCGGCGAGGCGTTGATGCCCGAGCCTGTCTGGTAGCGCCACAGCACCGCACCGGAGCCCTGGTCCAGTGCCATGAAGAAGCCGAGCTGATCGCCGGTGAATACCAGCCCGCCCGCAGTAGCCAGCACGCCGGCATGCAGGGGCTGTGGACTCGCGAAGTCCCACAGCCACCTGCGCCGAGCGACGTCGAACGCCTTCAGGTGGCCGATGTTATCGCCGATCCGGTAGGTCCACGACTCCGCGCCGACGAAGCTCCTGCCTGGCTCGTGGATCACCTCGTCGGCCTCGAACGGGCGCATCCCCACTCCCCAGTGATTGACCGGGATGAAGGCGACCTGCGTCTGCGGGTTGTAGGCCATGGGAAACCAGTTCGCGCCGCCGGACATGCTCGGGACGATGACCTTGACCTCCTCGCCGCCGAAGTGCGGGCGCATCGCCTCGTTCACCTCGGGGCGGCCGGTCACCGGGTCGATGCCGTGCGCCCAGTTGATGCCTTCGATCATCGGTTCGGCGTACAGGAACCTGCCGCTGACCCGATCGACAGCGTAAAAATATCCGTTGCGATTGGCCTGCAGCGCCGCCTTCACCGGTGCGCCGTCCAGACTGAAATCCGCCAGCACGATGGCGTTGTTGCCGTCGTAGTCCCAGCTGTCGTGCGGGGTGTACTGGAAACCCCAGCGGATCGCGCCATCGCCCGGGTCGATGGCGAGCAGCGAGTTGGTCCACTTGTTGTCGCCCGGGCGCAGATCGCCGACCCACGGGGCGGGGTTGCCCACCCCCCAGTACAGCAGTCCCAGGCCCGCGTCGTAGGACCCGGTCTGCCAGGTGGGACCGCCGCCGGTCCTCCACGCCTCGTTCTCCCAGGTCTCGTGGCCGGGTTCGCCGGGCGCGGGGATGGTGTAGGTCGTCCACAACTCGTAGCCGTAGTCGGCGTGGAAGGCCTTGATGTATCCGCGCACGCCGAATTCGCCGCCGGAGATGCCGACGATGACGCGATCGCCCACGACCAGCGGCGCGCTGTTGGTCACCACGCCCTGCTGCCAGTCGCCGATCGGCCGGCGCCAGCGCACCGCGCCCGTGCGCCGATCCAGCGCCACCAGCTGCGCGTCCAGCGTCGCGACGTAGAGCAGATCCTCGCGCAGGGCCACGCCGCGATGCACCGGGCCGCAGCAGATCGAATTGCCGAGCCCCTGCGGATACTGCGGCGCGTAGTGCCACAGCCGTCTGCCGTTGCGGGCGTCGTAGGCGAACACGTGCGCCCATGCGCTGCTGACGTACATCACGCCGCCGGCCACCAGCGGCGTGGATTCCAGGCCGTCGAGCGTCCCCAGCGACTGCGTCCACACCGGACGCAGCTCGTGCACGTTGCGCCGTTCGACCTGCGCGAGCGGGCTGTAGCGGGTGCTGCCGTACGTGCGGCCGTACATCGGCCAGTCCGCGCCCTGCCTCTCCGCTTGCAGCAGGTCCTCCGCGCTCGTCGCGCCCGCGGGTGCGGACGGAATCAGCGCCGCCAGGGCGGCCGCGCCCATCAACGTCACGACCCCTCGCCGCATCGCGCGCCCCGCAGTGACCATCGGAACTCCGTTCGCCTTCCCGCCCCTGCCGCCGCTCAGATCACCATCGCGACGATGTAGCCGACGTACAGCATGCCGTTCAGCATGAGCTGCCAGACGACCAGCTGCCCCTGCGCCAGGCAGTACCGCAGCCAGGCAGAGGCGGCGAGCGCCACGATGATCCCAAGGAACACCTCCCTGCGCGGCTCCCAGGGCGTGAGCAACAGGCCGATGGCCGGCAGCACGGTGCCCTGGAAGACCATCGCTCCGGTGATATTGCCGAAGGCCATCGTGTCCTTGCCCCGGCGTATCCACAGGATGCTGTTCACCTTCTCCGGAAGCTCGGTGGCGATGGGCACGATCAGCAGCGACAGGAACAGCGCGGAAACACCGAGGTGTATCGAGGCCTGCTCCACACCATGTATGAACCCCTTGGCGCCGAGTATCAGCAGGGCGAGACCCAGCGCGATCTGCAGCACCACGACGAGCATGTTGTCGGGCATGCCGACGCGACAGAGGTACATCTCCTGATGGGCCTCGGTGCCATGGCCGTCGCGCACCAGGTCCGCGGAGGCGCGCACCGTCATCAGGACGTAGACGAAATAAATGACCAGCATCACCATCGCCAGCATCGATTGCACCGCCTCAGCCTCGTGCGGGACAAACAGGGCGCCGGCGGCGATGACGAAGGCCACCAGGAAGAAGTTGAGGTCGCGCGTGAGCCCGGTACGCTCGGGCCGCAGGTGGCCGGCCAGGCCGCGGCGGTTCAGCACCGACAGCGTCATCAGGAACAGGGAGAGCGTCGAGAGCATCAGCGGCGCGCCCAGTATCGCGCCCACGCCGATCTCCTCGTTGATCTCCGGATTGCTGCCGCCGGCGAAAAAGGCCAGTATCGGCACCATGCTCTCGGGCATGGCCGTGCCCACGGCCGCGAACAGCGAGCCGGTGACGCCCTCGGAAATGCCAAGGCGTTCACCCAAATGCTCCAGCGCGTTGGTGAACACCTCCGCGGCAATTAGAATGACGACGAGCATGACCAGCAGCTCGCCGAAGTCGGCGATCAACATCGAAACGCTCCCCAAAAGTTAAACAGTGCATACTGCCGACCCGGCTGCGGCCAGGCGCCACGTTGCGCGCAAACAAGGATCGAGCTACTGAAGCGCCCCGAGGACATCGCGAATGAACTGGTTGGAATACCTCAAGGCCGTGGTCATGGGCGCCGTGGAGGGCATCACGGAGTTCCTGCCCGTCTCCAGCACCGGACACCTCATCATAACAGCCGATCTCATCGATTTTCACGGGCCGCTGGCATCGAATTTCGAGATCGTCATTCAGCTGGCGGCGATCCTGGCCATCTGCTGGCTGTACCGGGGGAAGCTGCTCGCCGTAATGCGCGGTCTCGGCAGCGACCGGGTCTCGCGACGTTTCGTGCTCAACCTGCTGGTGGCCTTCCTGCCGGCGGCGGTGGTCGGACTCATCGCGCACGAGGCGATCAAGAGGATGCTGTTCAATCCCCTGACGGTGGCCGTTGCGCTCATCGTCGGCGGCGTCATCATCCTGATCGTCGAGCGCCTGCACCTGCCGGTGCGCGTGCAGACCGTGGAGGAGCTGCGTCCGTGGGACGCCTTCAAGATCGGCTGCGTGCAGGTGCTGTCCCTCGTTCCCGGCACCTCGCGCTCCGGGGCCACGATCATCGGCGGCCTGGTGTTCGGCCTGTCGCGCACGGCGGCGACGGAGTTCTCCTTCTTCCTCGCCATCCCCATCATGTTCGCGGCGACGGGCTTCGATCTCGCCAAGAACCTCGGCCAGCTGAACGCCGAGTACGCCGTGGTCTTGGCGATCGGCTTCGCGGCGTCGTTCGTCACGGCGGTCCTGGCCGTGAAGACCTTCATCCGGTTCGTGTCCCGGCACGACTTCACGGTCTTCGCCTGGTATCGCATCTTCTTCGGCGCGCTCTGCCTGTGGTATTACTGGCCGCGGGGATCCTGACATGTCCGACTACGCAACGCTGGTAGCCACCCTCGAAGGCTTCCGGGCGCAGGCTCAGGGCCGGCCGCTCACGCTCGGGGAGGTGCTGGACTCCATCGAGGAGGCGAGCTTCTGCTTCTTCGCCATCATCCTCGTGCTGCCGTTCCTGACGCCGGTGTCGCTCGGGCCGCTCGCCACCGCCGGCGGTCTGGTGTTCGCGGTGATGGGCTGGCAGATGTGGCGCGGGCACAAGGTGCCGGTGCTGCCGCAGCGGGTGCGTCGCATCGAGGTCGGGGCCCAGACCTGGGAGGTGACCACCCGGGTTTGCCTGAAGATCCTCGGCTGGTGCCGGAAGGTGACGCGGCCGCGCTACACGCGACTGGTGAGCGGCGCGCTCGGCCGCCGCAACTCCGGCCTCGTGCTGATGGCGGCAGGCCTGCTGATGGCGATCCCGTTCTTCGGCCTGCCCTTCAACAACGCGCTGCCCGGCTTGGCGATACTGTTCGTCTGCGTCGCGGAACTCGAACAGGACGGCCTGATGCTGTTCGGCGCGCTGTTCTGGCTGGCGGTCACCGTGATCTACTTCAGCATCGTGCTCGCGGTCGTGGCGGTGCTGGGCGATCAGGCATGGACCTACCTCGGCAACCTGCTCTAGCGTTCAGCAGCATCGCCTGATCCCGTCCCACTTGCGCCGCTGCTCGGCGCGAAAAAACTCCGCGCGACTCATCGGAACGTCTCCGCCATGGCGCAGACGGTGATGCGCGAGATAGCGCTCGTAGCCGTCGTCGCCGGTCGCCGCGCGCAACGCCCGCCACGCCGCCGAAGCGGCCGTGCGCAACCGCCCTGCCGGCCCAGGCCCGCGCCCGAAGCGCCGCCAGAGCTCACGCACCCGCGACCAAGGCGTCTTCATCCCCATCAGGCCTCCGCGAGCTGCGTGCGCACGTAGGGCGTCTCGGTCGACGGGGGACAGCGGCGCCCCGTGGCGGCCGCGTGACAGACCCGCACCGTCTCGATGACCAGCACCCAGGTGGTGACCAGGAAGAAGGCCGTCAGCACCGCGTCCAGCCGATCGTTGAAGATGAGCTGCGGGGCCTGGGCGGCCTTCTCAGGCGGCAGTACGCCGGCGGCGAGCTTTTCGGAGAGGTCGCTCGCGTGCGCGAGAAATCCGATCCGCAGCTCCGGGCTGAAGAGCTTTTCCCACGCGGCAGCGCTCGTGATGACGACCAGCCACGCGAGCGGCACCGCCGTGACCCAGGCATAGCGAAGCTTGCCGGACTTCACGATGACCGTGGTCGAGACGCACAGCGCGATCGCCGCCAGCATCTGGTTGGCGATGCCGAACAGCGGCCAGAGGCTGTTGATGCCGCCCAGGGGGTCGATGGTTCCGATGTACAGAAAATATCCCCAGCCCGCGACGACCAGCGCGCTGCAGAGGAGCACGCTCGGGTACCAGCTCGTGCGGCCCAGGGCGGGGAAGACGTTGCCGAGCATGTCCTGCAGCATGAAGCGCGCGACCCGCGTGCCGGCGTCCAGCGTCGTGAGAATGAACAGGGCCTCGAACATGATCGCGAAGTGGTACCACACCGCTAGCAGCGTGTTGCCGAAGGCCTGCGAGAAGATGCTCGCCATGCCGACGGCGAGCGACGGCGCGCCGCCGGTGCGCGCGAACAGCGTCGACTCGCCCATCTCCCGGGCCAGCGCCGTCATCTGCTCGACCGTTACCGGGAATCCCCACTCCGAGATCGTCTGCACCGCCCTGGCGGCCTCGGCGCCGACGACGCCCGCCGGGCTGTTGATGGCGAAATAGACCCCGGGATCGAGCACCGTGGCCGCCACCATCGCCATGACGGCGACGAAGGATTCCATGGCCATCGCGCCGTAGCCGATGAAGCGGGCGTCGCGTTCGTTGCCCAGCAGCTTCGGGGTGGTGCCCGATGAGATGAGGGAGTGGAAGCCGGAGATGGCGCCGCAGGCGATGGTGATGAAGACGAACGGGAACAGCGTGCCGCCGAAGATCGGCCCGGTGCCGTCGATGAACTGCGTCATCGCCGGCATCTTCACCTCCGGCCGCAGGATCACGATGGCGATGGCCAGTGCGACGATGGTGCCGATCTTCATGAAGGTCGAGAGATAGTCCCGCGGCGCGAGCAGCAGCCACACCGGCAGGACCGCCGCGGCGAAGCCGTAGGCGATGATCATGAGTGCGAGCTGCGGACCGTCGTAGTCGAACCAGCCGCGCAGCACCGGGTGATGATCGATCCAGCCGCCCGCGACGACCGAAAAGACGAGCAGCGCCACGCCCAGCGCCGTCCCCTCGATGACGCGGCCGGGCCGCAGGTTGCGCATGTACAGCCCGATGAGCACGGCGATGGGTATCGTCGCGGCCACTGTCGAGGTCGCCCAGGGGCTGTGCTTCATCGCGTTGACGACCACGAGCCCGAGCACCGCGATGAGGATGATCATGATCGCCATGACCCCGATCAGCGCCACCGCGCCCCCGAGCGCCCCGAGCTCGTCACGGGCCATCTGGCCCAGCGATCGGCCGTTGCGGCGCAACGAGCAGAACAGGATCACGAAGTCCTGCACGCAGCCGCCGAGCACCGCGCCGATGAGGATCCAGATCGTCCCGGGCAGGTAGCCGAACTGGGCGGCCAGGGTAGGCCCGATCAGGGGACCCGGGCCGGCGATCGCCGCGAAATGGTGGCCGAAGACGATCCAGCGGTTGGTCGGCAGGTAGTCGCGGCCGTCGTTGAGCCGCTCGGCTGGCGTGGCGCGCGTGGCGTCGAGGGCGAGCACGCGCGCGGCGACGAAGGCGCTGTAGAAGCGGAGGCCGAGCGCGTAGATGCACACGGCGGCCACGATGAACCAGATGCTGTTGATGCTTTCACCGCGATGCAGGGCAATGGCGCCGGCGGCGCCCGCCCCGAGGACCGCCACCGCGGTCCAGGCCAGGCGCTGTCCCCACCCCATGGATGTCGATGATCTCCGAACCTGCATGCCCCGTGCGCTCGCTGTTTTTTTCGGTCATGTTAACCGAATTCGAGGCGGCGCCGAGCCGGCCCTCGCTGCCCGGCTGTTTCGGCAAGTGCTTCCTGATAGCATGGGATAAATTCCCGGGAGCAGGGCGTGTGCCGCCCCTGCCTCCCCGGACTGCACCGAACCGAGCGTCCCCGGCATGAGCATCGAGTCCACCGACGAGGATCAGCACCTGGCCGTGACGCGGCGCGTCCTGCTGGTCGCGGCCAGCCGGATCACCCAGACCGGCTATCGTGCGGTCGCGGAGACCGATCCGAGCATCTCGTTCGACTGGGTTGCTGCGAGCGCCTCGGACGCGCTTGCGGTGCTGGCGAACGCAAAGCCCGACCTGATGCTGGTCGATCTGACGGATCCATGCCTGGACGGAACGCGGGTCATCCAGGACATCGTCCTGGCCCATCCCCGGATGCGGGTGCTGGCGTTGTCACCGCGGGAGGATCTGATCGAGGCCGAGGCGGTGCTGCAGGCAGGCGCGGCAGGCTATGTCTGCCGAACGGTCGCGATCGAGGAGATCGTCCGGGCCATACACCTGGTCGCCTCGGGCCGGAACGTCCTCGACCCGTCGCTCGCGCAGCGCATTGCGCTGCAGAAGCTCATGGGCAAGAGCAGCAGCCTGCGCGTGCTCTCGCCCCGGGAATACGAGGTGTTCTGCATGATGGCGGCGGAGGTCCCGATGACGGAGATCGCGCGCCGGCTCGATCTGAGCCTCAAGACCGTGGCCAACTACGGCGGCGCGATCAAGGCCAAGCTGAAGCTCGGCACGCGCGAGGAGCTGCGCGCGCTGGCACGCCGCACCGGCGTCATCCCGCACTGACGGACGCGCCGCCCGAAGCGTCAGAGCATCAACACCGCCGCGCCGCGCACCTCGCCGCCCCGCAGCCGGTCGATGGCGGTGTTGGCCTCCGCCAGGGGGAAGGTCTCCACGGCCGCCCGCACCGGCACCTGCGGTGCGAGCGCCAGGAACTCCACGCCATCCTGACGCGTGAGATTGGCCACCGAGCGCACGGTGCGCTCCCCCCAGAGCAGCGAGTAGGGAAACGCCGGTATGTCGCTCATGTGGATGCCGGCGCAGACCACGGCGCCGCCCTTGCCGATCGCGCTCAACGCCGCGGGCACCAATGCGCCGACCGGGGCGAACAACACCGCGGCATCCAGCGACACGGGCGGCGTCCGGTCGGATCCGCCGGCCCAGTGCGCACCGCATTCGCGCGCGAAATCCTGTCCGGCGCGATCGCCCGGACGGGTAAACGCATACACCTCGCGCCCCAGGTGCCGCGCCACCTGCGTGATGATGTGCGCCGCCGCGCCGAAGCCATATATGCCCAGCCGCTGTGCCTCGCCGGTCATGCGCAGGGCGCGATAGCCGATCAGGCCGGCGCACAGCAGCGGCGCGGCCCCGGCGTCGTCGTACTCCACCGGCAACGGCAGGCAGAAGCGCGCGTCCGCCACCGCATACTCCGCAAAACCGCCGTCGACGTGATAACCGGTAAAGGTGGCGCGATCGCAGAGGTTCTCCTGCCCGCGCCGACAGTAGACACAATTGCCGCAGGTGTGGCCCAGCCAAGGTATGCCCACGCGCTGGCCGACCTGCAGACCCGTGACCTGCGCGCCGAGCGAGACGACCTCGCCGACGACCTCGTGCCCGAGGATGACCGGCAACTTCTTGCGCGGCAGTTCACCGTCGCAGATGTGCAGATCGGTGCGGCAGACCCCGCACGCCCGCACCCGCACCAGGGCCTGGCCCGCGCGCGGGATCGGCAGGCCGATGTCCATGGGCTCCAGCGCCCTGCCGATCTCCTTCAGGACCATTGCACGCATCTGCTCTATCCTCCACGCGACCCGCCCGGCCGGCGGCTCCGGGCGCGGGCTATGCCGTGGCGTGGAACGCCGCGACCAGATCGTTAAGGTACCGCATCCCGGCGGCCGTCGGCCGCACACGCCTGCCTTCGCACTCGAGCAGCCCGGCGGTCACGGCGGCGCCGACCGCTGCCTCGATGCCGCTCCAGGAGACCCCCGTGCGGGACTCGAACGCCTGCCGCTCGAACCCCTCGCAGAGGCGCAGCGCGTTCATCATGTACTCCACGACGCGCTGCGCCGGGGCGGTAATGCTCTCCACCGCATAGGCCCCGGGCGTGCCGGCCTGCCGCATGTAGCCGCGCGGGTTGCGCTGGCGCGCACGTCGCTCGATACGGCCTTCCCGCGCTACGGTCAGCTTTGCATGCGCCCCGGCGCCGATGCCGAGATAGTCCCCGAACTGCCAGTAATTGAGATTGTGCCGGCAACGTCGTCCCGGGGTGGCGTAGGCCGACACCTCGTAGCGCGCATAGCCGTTCCGCGCCAGCAGTTCCCTGCCCGCCTCCTCGATGGCGTACACGGCCTCATCGTCGGGCAGGCCGCGCGGCGGCCGGCGATGGAATACGGTGTCGGGTTCCAGGGTGAGCTGGTACCAGGACAGATGCTCGGGCGCGAGCGTGATCGCCTCGCGCAGGTCGGCCAGCGCCCCGGCAACCCCGTCGCCTGGCAAGGCGTACATCAGGTCGAGGTTGACGTTCTCGAATCCGGCCGAGCGGGCCGCCGCGTATGCCCGCACGGCCTCCTGCGCCGAGTGTATGCGGCCCAGCGCGCGCAAAGGCGGATCGCGCAGGCTCTGCACGCCCATCGACAGCCGGTTGACCCCGGCGCGGCGGTACTCCACGAAACGCGCGGCCTCGGCGGTGCCCGGGTTGGCCTCCAGCGTCACCTCCGCGTCGGCGGCGAGATCGACACGCGCGCGTATGCCGTCCATCAACGTCGCGATGGCGCGGCCGGAGAAGAGGCTGGGCGTGCCGCCGCCCATGAAAATGGTTCGCACCGCGCGGCCGCGGGCGGATTCGAGCTCGACATCGAGATCGCGTAGCAGCGCGGCGACGTATTCCTCCTCCGGCAGGCTGCCGCCGGCCTCGTAGGAGTTGAAGTCGCAATAGGGGCACTTGCGCACGCACCAGGGCAGGTGCACGTACAGCGACAGCGGCGGCGTGGTCATCACCGCGGCCGCCTCGCCCGGTCCGCCGGGCGAGCGCGTGATTCGCGGTATCGCCTGGATCGACATGCTTCTACCAGCCTTCCGCGGCGCGCAACAGCGCGACGAGCGCGCGCAGGGCCTGGCCGCGATGACTGAGCCGGTTCTTGACCTCCGGCGGCAGCTGCGCGGAGGAGCAGCCTCGCTCGGGGACGAAGAAAATGGGGTCGTACCCGAAGCCGTTCTCGCCGATCGCGGCGCGCAGCAGTTCTCCCCTCCAGATGCCCTGCGCGATGAGCGGCGTGGCGTCCTCGGCGTGACGCAGGTAGACCATCACGCACACGAACCGCGCGGCGCGCTCGCCCTCGGGCACCGCCTCGCAGGCCCTGAGCAGCTTCTCGAGGTTCTCCTGATCGCCGGCCCCCTCGCCGGCGTAGACCGCGGAGTGCACGCCCGGCGCGCCGTTCAGCGCCCGCACCTCGATGCCGGAGTCGTCGGCGATCGCCGGCAGGCCGGTGTGCATGGCGGCATTGCGCGCCTTCAGGATCGCGTTCTCGACGAAGGTGAGGCCGGTCTCCGCGGCGGTCGGCACCTCGAAGTCCGATTGCGGCAGGACCGTGAGCGCCATGCCCGACAGCATCGCCCCGATCTCGCGGACCTTGCCGCGGTTGCCGCTCGCCAGCACTACCCGGGAGGACCGCTCCGCCATCAGAGGGGCTTCGACAACGCCGCGCACTGCAGCTCGATGATCGAGGCGATCCCGCCCCGGGCCAGCTCGAGCATGGCGATCAGCTCGTCCATGCGGAAGGCGTGGCCCTCGGCCGTGCCCTGGACCTCGATGAAATTGCCGGCGTCGTTCATGACCACGTTCATGTCGGTCTCGGCCTCGACGTCCTCGGCGTAGTCGAGATCCACCACCGGCGTGCCGCGATAGATGCCGACGGAGACCGAGGCGACCATCCCGTGGATGGGGTCGCTCGCCACCTTGCCGCTCTTGCGCAGCCTGGCAATGGCGTCCTTCAGCGCGACGAAGCTGCCCGTGATCGAGGCCGTGCGCGTGCCGCCGTCGGCCTGCAGCACGTCGCAGTCGACGATCACGGTGCGTTCGCCGAGGGCCTGCGTGTCGACGACCGCGCGCAGCGAGCGTCCGATCAGGCGCTGGATCTCCAGCGTGCGGCCACCCTGCCTGCCCTGCGCGGCCTCACGCTTGGTGCGCTCGCCGGTGGACCGCGGCAGCATGCCGTACTCGGCCGTCACCCAGCCGCTGCCGCGACCGCGCATCCACGGCGGAACCTTCTCCTCCACCGTGGCGGTACACACCACCTTGGTGTCGCCGTACTCGACCAGCACCGAGCCCTCGGCGTGTCGGGTGAAATTTCGCGTCAGGTTGATCCTGCGCAGTTCGTTCGGGGCTCGGCCGCTCGGGCGCATGACGGGGATCCTCGATTGTGGCCGACGCGCGGTGCGGTTGCCGGCAAAATTTCATTATAGCGACATGCATGCTCGCGCATAGGCGCTTGCTCGGCTGCGGGCTGCGGTTTTTCATCGCCGGTTTCACCGCTGCTTTGGCTTCCACGCGCGCTGCGGATAGACTGGCCGCAACGTGCCTCCACACCCGCGAATCTCCCTCGATCGGCTGCTGCGCGCCGCACCGGCCCTCGGCGCGCTCGTCCTGTGCGGCTGCGCGACCACGATGCCGGACACGCCGCCGCCCTGCAGCTTCAACGGCGTCGACGACGTCTCCTCGGCCAGCGTGCAGCAGACGCGCCTGCAGATGCTCACCGCACGCCTGCTCGCACTAGGCCCGAAAGTCGACCCGGCGGAGGCCCGCCGCGCCGCCGCCGCCGCGCTGCAGACCTCGCTCGCGCAGCGGCGCGCATACGAGGTCACGGGCGGCGCGACCTCGCACAACCTGGCCGTGGCCTCCGGCAAGAAGCGCCGCGGGTTGTGCATCCATTGGACCCGTGATCTCCTGGAGGCGCTGCGCGCGCTCGAGTTGCGCACCTTCACCCTGTACTGGGGGATCGCCAACGAGGGCAACGTGCTGAGCGAGCACAGTACGGTCGTCATCGCCGCCCGCGGCGAGAGTTTCCACGAGGGCCTGGTGCTGGACGGCTGGCGGTACAGCGGCTGCCTGCACTGGGGGGCGGTCAGCACCGACAAGTATCGCTGGCAGCAGGCGGCCCAATACCCGCAGCTCGGGAGCGGACGCTAGGGGCGCCCGCAATCCTCGCCTCGTCTCCGAGCCGCACATGCCCGCCCGCGCGCGGACGCTTCTGGCGCTACTCGGCAGCGCGCATTAACATTTGCGGCCACATCCGGGGGAGGACAACGATGACTGCCAGCATGACGGCGTTCGCGCGCCACGGCGGCGACGGCGAGTGGGGCCGCGCGACCTGGGAGCTGCGCTCGGTCAATCACCGCTACCTGGAGATCTCCCTGCGGCTGCCGGAGGAGCTGCGCGGGCTGGAGACGGCAGTGCGGGAACGCATCGACAAGTATCTGAAGCGCGGCAAGGTCGATTGCACGCTGCGTTTCGAGGGCCCCACCAGCATCGCCCCGACGCTGACGCTGAACACCGAGCTGGCGCGCCGACTGGCCGAGGCGTGCGCTCGCATCAATGCCATGATAGACAGCCCGGCGAATGCCAGCGCGACCGACATCCTGCGCTGGCCGGGCGTGATCGCGGTGCAGGCGCCGGACATCGAGGCGTTGAGCGAGGCCGTGCTGGCGCTGCTCGAGGAGACGCTGGCCATCATGGTCGAGGTGCGCGAACGCGAGGGCGGCAAACTGCGGGCGCTGATGGAGCAGCGCTGCGCCGAGGCGCGCACGCGCGTGACCACGCTGCGCGCGCAGCTGCCGGCCATCCTGGAGAACATACGCGCGCGCTGGTTGACGCGCATCCAGGAGATGCTGCAGTCCACGCCGTCCCTGGACCCGGGGCGGCTGGAGCAGGAGACCGCGATGCTGATGCAGCGCCTGGACGTCGCCGAGGAGCTCGACCGCCTCGAGACCCACATCGAGGAGGTGCTGCGCGTGCTCGCCACGGAGAAGGTGGCCGGCCGCCGCCTGGACTTCCTGATGCAGGAGATGCACCGCGAGGCCAACACCCTGGGATCGAAGTCCGCCCATGTCGACACCACCGGCGCGTCGGTGGACTTGAAGGTCCTGATCGAGCAGATGCGCGAGCAGGTGCAGAACATCGAATAGCCACCCATGTCCGCCCTCGGCACCCTCCTCATCGTCTCGGCACCCTCCGGCGCCGGCAAAACCTCGCTGGTGCGGGCGCTGATCGAGCAGACGCCGGATGTGGTCGTATCGGTGTCCCATACGACGCGTCCGCGGCGCCCCGGCGAGCAGGACGGCGTCAACTACCATTTCGTCGAACCGGCGCGTTTCGAGGCGATGGTCGCCCAGGGCGCCTTCCTCGAGCACGCCGAAGTCTTCGGCAACCGCTACGGCACCGCGCGTGAGACCGTGACGCGCGAGCTCGGCGCGGGCCGCGACGTGATCCTCGAGATCGACTGGCAGGGCGCCCGGCAGGTCCGCCGCTTGATGCCGGAGGCCGTGTCCATCTTCGTACTGCCCCCCTCGCACGCCGAACTGGAGCGGCGGCTGCGTGGCCGCGGCACCGAGGGGGAGGAGACCATCCGGCTCCGAATGAACGCCGCCGTAGCGGAAATGTCCCACTATCATGAGTATGACTTCGTGGTCGTCAACGACGATTTCCCGCGTGCGGTCGCAGACTTGCAGGCGATCGTCCGCAGCTGCCGTCTGCGGCTGGCCGCGCAGCAGGCCAGGATCGCCGATCAATTGGCGCTACTCGTGGCGCCGCGACAGCCAGTTTGATAAGATTTTCATCAGGTTAATCCCTGTTTTCGCCGCCCCGGCTCCTCCGGGGCGGACCAAGCATCAGGAGTCAGCATGGCCCGCATCACCGTAGAAGACTGTCTGCCCAACGTCGCCAACCGTTTCGACCTCGTCCTGCTCGCCGCAAAGCGCGCGCGCCAGATCGCCATGGGCTCCCGCCCGCTGGTCGATGCCCAGAACGACAAGCCCACCGTGCTCGCCCTGCGCGAGGTCGCCGAGGGGCTGATGACCCACGAGATCCACGATGCCATCGCCGCCAGGGAGGCCGGCACCGAGGAGATCATCGACCCGTTCGCCGAGGTCGTCGAGGAGCAGCCCCCGCTGCGCGGCGGTCTGGACGAGTAATGTGCCGCAGTAAGGCACGCGTCGTTTCTTCGGCGTCAACGCCCGCCTCGCGCGGGCGTTTTCGTCTGCAGCGCACCGCCTGAGGTCAGACACCATGCTCGCGATTGAAGACCTGCGCAGCCGTGCCAGCGGCTACCTGAACCAGGAGCAGATCGACGCGCTCACGCGGGCCTATCAGTTCGGCGCTCACGCGCACGACGGTCAGCGGCGCGCCAGCGGCGAGCCTTACATCGAGCACCCGATCGCGGTGGCGAGCATCCTGGCCGACATGCACATGGACCACGAGACGCTCATCGCCGCCGTGCTGCACGACGTCATCGAGGACACCTCGATCGGCAAGGATCAGATCAAGCGCGAATTCGGCAGCGAGGTCGCCGAGATCGTCGACGGCCTCTCGAAGCTCACGCGCATGGAGTTCGAGACCCACGCCGAGCAGCAGGCGCGGAACATCCAGAAGATGCTGATGGCGATGGCGAGCGACATACGCGTCATCGTCGTCAAGCTCGCCGATCGCCTGCACAACATGCGCACGCTCGCGGCGCTGGCGCCGAAGAAGCGCCGCGCCATCGCCAGGGAGACGCTGGAGATCTACGCGCCGATCGCGCAGCGCCTGGGGATGAACCAGATCCGCCTGGAGCTCGAGGAGCTCGGGTTCAAGTCGCTGTACCCGATGCGCTACCGCGTGCTGGCGCGCGAGGTCAAGCGCGTGCGCGGCCATCGCAAGGAGATCGTCGACAAGATCCGCACCGCCATCAAGCGGCGGCTGCGGCAGGAGAAGATCGCCGCCGACGTCATCGGCCGGGAGAAGCACCTCTACAGCATCTACAAGAAGATGCAGCAGAAGCACCTGCCGTTCTCGGAGGTGTACGACGTCTACGCCTTCCGCCTGCTGGTCGAAAACGTGGACACCTGCTACCGGGTGCTGGGCACCATGCACAATCTCTACAAGCCGGTGCCGGGCAAGTTCAAGGACTACATCGCCATTCCCAAGGCCAACGGCTACCAGTCCCTGCACACCGTGCTGTTCGGACCGTACGGCGTGCCGATCGAGGTGCAGATCCGCACCCGCGAGATGAACGAGGTGGCCGAGGCCGGCATCGCCGCGCACTGGCTGTACAAGAGCGGCGAGGGCGAGATTGCCGCCAGCGCGCAGCAGCGCGCGCGCGAGTGGCTGCGCAGCGTCATCGACATGCAGCGGCAGGCCGGAAACTCGCAGGAATTCCTGGAAACCGTCAAGACCGATCTGTTCCCGGACGCGGTCTACGTGTTCACGCCCAAGGGCGAGATCAAGGAGCTGCCGAAGGGGGCCACCGCGGTCGACCTCGCCTATGCCATCCACACCGACGTCGGCAACCGCTGCGTCGGCGCGCGCATCAACCGGCATCTCGCGCCGCTGCGCACGCCGCTCGCGACCGGGCAGACGGTGGAGATCATCACCGCGCCCGGCGCCCGCCCGAATCCCGCCTGGCTGAGCTTCGCGGTCACCGCCCGGGCGCGCTCCAACATCCGCCATTTCCTCAAGACCATCCAGGCCGACGAGGCGCGCACCCTCGGCATGCGCATGCTCAACCGCGAGCTGGAGAGCTATGGCCTGAAGCTCGACACCGTCGACAAGACGCAGCTCGATCAGGTGCTCGCGGAGATGAAGCTCAAGTCGCGCGAGCAGCTGCTCGAGGAGATCGGGCTGGGCAAGCGCATGGCGCCCATCGTCGCCCGCGCGCTGGCGCCGGTCACCGCGATGCTGGACGGCCCGGCCACGCGCATCGCCGAGCCGACGGCGGAGCCGCTCGTCATCAAGGGCACCGAGGGCATGGTGGTGACGTTCCCGAAGTGCTGTTATCCGATCCCGGGGGATGCGATCATAGGCTTCGTGACCGCCGGGCGCGGCATCGTCATCCACCGCGAGTTCTGCAAGAACATCGCCGACTTCCGCAACCAGCCGGAGAAATGGGTCGACGTATCATGGGCCGAGCAGGTCGACCGCGATTTCCAGTCGGAGATCCGCCTCGATGTCACCAACCAGCGCGGCGCGCTGGCGACGATTGCCGCCGCCATCGCCGAGCAGAGCGCCAACATCGAGAACGTGCAGATGACGGATCGCGACGATCGCTACGTGAGCATGACCTTCATCATCACCGTCCGCGACCGCGTGCACCTGGCGCGCGTGCTGCGGGCGATCCGGGCGATCAAGCACGTCACGCGCGTGCAGCGCACCCGCTCGTAGGCCGAGGCTGGCGACCGCGCTGTTCAGCAAGGGGGGTGACCGGCGCCCGCTGCGGACTAGGCCGCAACCATTTCCTGGTAGCAATCGCCAGTCCCGAGTGACAAGTCACGAACAATCCATAACCACGAGGAGGAGCATCCCATGTCCCGCATCGCCATCAGCACCGACCAGGCGCCCGCCGCGATCGGCACGTACTCGCAGGCCATCAAGGCCGGCAATACGGTCTACCTCTCGGGCCAGATACCGCTGGTACCGGGGAAGTCCGAGCTCGTCGGCAGCGATGTCCGCGCCCAGGTGACGCAGGTATTCGACAACCTCAAGGCCGTCGCCGCGGCCGCCGGCGGATCGCTGAACGACGTGGTGAAGCTCAATGTCTTTCTCACCGACCTGACGCACTTTCCGCTGGTCAACGAGATCATGGCAGGCTACTTCGGGCAACCGTACCCGGCCCGGGCCGCGATCGGGGTCGCCGCCCTGCCGCGCGGAGCGGCGGTGGAGATGGATGCCATCATGGTGATCGGCGGGTAGCGAACCGTGATCGGTAACGGCCGCGCTCCATGCGTGCCGTGACCCGCGGAACCGCGGGGCCGTGCGCCGCGAACGATCCGGGGGACCGCCCCACGCGCGACCCGGGCAAGAAGGCGCCCGCGCTGCGCGCGACGGCAGTGGGGCTCGCCTCGCCGGTCACCTCGCTGGCGGGCGTGGGGCCCAGGCTCGCCGAGCGCCTGCATCGCCTCGGCGTGCGGCGCGTCGCCGATCTCCTCTTCCACCTGCCGCTGCGGTACCAGGACAGGACGCGGGTGGTACCCATGGGGGCGCTGCGCCCGGACACGGAGGCGGTGGTCCAGGGCACCGTGGAGATCGCCCAGGTGCAGTTCGGCCGGCGCCGTTCGCTCTTGGTGCGGCTGGCCGACGGCACCGGGGCGCTCTACCTGCGATTCTTCCATTTCAACAAGAGCCAGCAGGAGAGCCTGGCGCGTGGCGTCGTGCTGCGCTGCTACGGCGAGGCGCGCCGGGGACCGTACGGTCTGGAGTTGGTGCACCCGGAATACCGGATCGTGGACGCGGCCACGCCGGCCCCGGTCGAGGAGACGCTGACGCCGGTATACCCGACCACCGAGGGTCTGAATCAGCTCACCCTGCGCAAGCTGACGACCCAGGCCCTGGCCCTGCTGAATCCGGATGGCGATGAGGCCCTCGACGATCTGCTCCCGCGCAGTCTGTGCGACCCGATGCACCTGCCCACGCTCGCCGCGAGCCTGCGATTCCTGCATCGACCGCCGCCCGACGCCCGCATCGGCGACCTCGCAACCGGCCGGCACCCCGCCCAGCAGCGACTCATCGTCGAGGAACTGCTCGCGCACCGCCTGAGCCTGCGCGTGCTGCGCCAGACGCTGGGGAGTCGCCGCGCCCCGCCGCTGCGCGGCGACGGCCGCCTGCGCGCCGCGTTCCTTCGCCGGCTGCCCTACACGCTGACCACCGCGCAGCAACGCGCCAGCGAGGAGATAGCGCGCGATCTGGCCGCGGATCACCCGATGCTGAGGCTGCTGCAGGGCGACGTCGGGGCCGGCAAGACCGTGGTTGCCGCGCTGGCGGCGCTGGCGGCGCTCGAGTGCGGCTACCAGGCCGCCATCATGGCGCCCACCGAACTGCTGGCCGAGCAGCACCAGCGCAACTTCGAGCGCTGGCTGGGTCCGCTGCAGCTGCCTGTACTGTGGCTGTCGGGGAAGCTCAAGGGCAAGGCACGCGGCGAGGTGCTGGCGCGGATCGCAGCGGAAACGCGCGCGGTGGTGGTCGGCACCCACGCCCTGTTTCAGGGCGACGTGCGCTTCGCGCGACTCGGGCTGGCCATCATCGATGAGCAGCATCGCTTCGGCGTCGACCAGCGCCTGGCCCTGGCCGACAAGGGGCGGCAAGGCGCGGAACGTCCCCATCAGCTGATCATGACCGCCACACCCATTCCGCGCACCCTGGCCATGACCGCGTACGCGGACCTCGATACGTCCGTGCTCGATGAGCTGCCGCCGAACCGCCAGCCGGTCTCCACCGTGGTCATCGCCGATACCAAGCGCGATCAGGTCGTCGCGCGCATCGCCGAGGCGATCCGTGGCGGCCGCCAGGTGTATTGGGTGTGCACGCTGATCGAGGAGTCCGAGAGCCTGCAGTGCCAGACCGCCACCGACACGGCGGCGCAACTGGCCGCGGCCCTGCCCGAGGTCCGGGTAGGCCTGGTGCACGGGCGCATGAAGGACGGCGAGCGCGATGCCGCCATGTCGGCCTTCGCGCAGGCGCGCATCGATCTGCTGGTCGCCACCACGGTGATCGAGGTCGGCGTCGACGTCCCGAACGCAAGCCTGATGATCATCGAAAACGCCGAGCGGCTCGGACTCGCACAGCTGCACCAGCTGCGCGGCCGCGTCGGCCGCGGCAGCGTCAAGAGCGACTGCGTGCTGCTCTACCACGCGCCGCTCTCGGCGCTGGCGCGCGAGCGACTTGCAGTGATGCGCCAGACGACCGACGGCTTCCTCATCGCGCAACGCGACCTCGAGCTGCGCGGGCCGGGCGAGCTGCTGGGCAGCCGTCAGGCCGGGCTCGCCCAGATGCGGATCGCCGATCTCGTGCGCGACAGCGACATGCTGCCGTTCGTCGCCACGGCCGCCGAACAGTTGCTCGCGGAGCATCCCGAACGCGTCGACGCGATCATCCGACGCTGGCTGCCCGATGCGTTACACTACGGCAGCGGCTAGTACGAATGGCCGCCGTGCGGTTGCGTTCCCTCCTCGACAAATGCCGGTCCGCGATTGATACCGACAGACCTACCGCCACTGCTGCGCTCGCTGCTGCTCGATCGCGGCTCGCTCACGCGCCGTCTGATCGCACTTTCACAGGGCGATTTTCGCGTACGGCTCGACCGGGTCGCGTGGGGCGCGCCGTTCGCGCGCGAGGCCAGCAGCCTCGGACTGCGGACCCGCGAGGCGGCGCTGCTGCGCGAGGTCACGCTGATGTGTCACGAGCGGGCCGCCGTGTTTGCCCGCTCCGTGATGCCGCGACGGACTCTGCAGGGACGCTACCGGCGGCTGCGCCACCTGGGCACGCGCCCGCTCGGAGAACTGCTGTTCACCGACCGGCACGTGATCCGCGGACCGACGCGGATATTCCGCGTGAGGCCTGGCGACGCCCTGTATGCCGGCGCGCTCGGCCGCGCGGCGCGCGCGAGCCGGCAATTTTGGGGACGCAGCTCTTTGTTCTATATTGGCGGCGAGCCCTTGCTCGTCACGGAGATCTTCCTGAGCGATGAGGATTGAGCGATGCAATCGCTGCGTCGGAACAAGCTGGCAGCACCGATATCGCCGGGGAGCGCGCCGTCGGCGTCGCCGTGGCAACTGCTGCGGCGACAATGGCCGCAGTACGTCGCGCTGACGCGCCTGAACCGTCCCATCGGCATCTTCCTGCTGTTGTGGCCGACGTGGTGGGCGCTGCTGATCGCTGGCGATGGCCGTCCGGACGCGTGGATAGTCGTGGTGTTCACACTGGGCGTCGTGCTTATGCGTTCGGCGGGCTGCGTGATCAACGATTTCGCCGATCGCGGTTTCGACGGTCACGTCCGGCGCACGCGCGCGCGCCCGATCGCCGCCGGAGCGGTGAGTCCGAAGGAGGCCATGGCGCTGTTCCTCGTGCTGTGCATCGCGGCCTTCGCGCTGGTGCTCACCACCAACCTCTACACGGTCCTGCTGTCATTCGCCGGCGTGCTGCTGGCGGCGACCTATCCCTTCGCCAAGCGCTACACCTACCTGCCGCAGTTCCATCTCGGCCTGGCCTTCGGATGGGGCATCCCGATGGCTTTCGCGGCGCAGGCCGGTTCGGTGCCGCCCACGGCGTGGCTGCTGCTCATCGTCAACGTGTTGTGGTCGGTCGTCTACGACACCATGTATGCCATGGTGGATCGCGAGGACGACATCCGCATCGGCGTGAAGTCGACCGCGATACTCTTCGGCGACGCCGATCGCTTCATCATCGGCGTGCTGCAGGCGTCGATGCTTGGCACGCTATGGCTGCTCGGCGCGAACCTCGACCTAGCCTGGCCGTTCTACGCCGGCCTGGTCGTCACTGCGGCCCTGTTCGTCTATCACCAATACCTCATCCGCGGGCGGGCACCGGAGGGATGCTTCCGCGCCTTCCTGCACAACAACTGGGCGGGCATGGCGATCTTCGCCGGCCTGCTGGCGAGCTACCTGCTGCGATGAACCGGGCTGCCGACGCCGCCGCTGGCGTCCAATACGCGTTCATCCCCTCGCCGATCGGAGACCTGGTCGCCGGCGCCTCGCGCGACGGCCTGTGCCTGCTCGAGTTCGCCGAGACGATCCACCCCGGCGCACTGCCCAGTCCGGTCCGGGACCGCGGAGGCGGGTTGGCGCGGCGGGTACTCCGGCAATTGCGCTCGGAGCTGGACGGTTACTTCGGTGGCAGACGGCGTGCCTTCGAGGTGCCTTTGCTGATGCGCGGCACGCCATTCCAGATCGAGGTCTGGCGCGAGTTGGTGAAGATCCCCTACGGCAAGACCAGAAGCTATGCGGAGATTGCCCGGCGCCTCGGGCGGCGCAAGGCCACGCGCGCCGTCGGCCAGGCCAATGGCCGCAATGCCATCGTCATCCTGGTGCCGTGTCACCGCGTCATCAGCAGCGACGGCTCGCTCGGCGGCTACAGCTCGGGGCTGGATCGAAAACGCTACCTGCTGGACCTGGAGCGGCGCTACGGGTCCCGCTGAGATCAGCTGTCCTCGGCGACCGCGCTTGCCTCCAGCAGCCTGGGCAGCAGCGCCCTGGCGGCGTCGATCTCTCGAGGCTGCAGCCGGGACTCGATGAGTTTCAGATTCCTCCGCGCCGCTTCCTCGGACTGCGCGGCGATTGTGAACCACGCATAGGCCCGCACCAGATCCGGCGGCGCCCCGGCATGCTCTCCCCGCGCGTAGCGAGAGCCGAGATTCACCTGCGCCGGCGCATAGCCCGCGCGCGCCGCGGCCTCGAAGAGCTTACGCGCCTTGCCGCGGTCGGCGCTCACCCCGCGACCCTCCTCGCAGAGCAGGGCGAGCTGATACTGCGCGGGCGCGTGGCCCTGATCCGCCGCCTGCCCGAGGTATCTGGCGGCCGTGGCCGGCTCCCGGTCCAGATACAGGAGGCCGAGGTTATAGGCGGCCTTCACGTGTCCCTCGGCGGCGGCCATCTTGTACCACTGCCGCGCCTGGTCCTCCTCACCGGCCTCCTCGTGCAGCACCGCAAGGTTGTATTGCGACTTAACGTGCCCCGCCTTGGCGGCCTTCGCCAGCCATTTGCGCGCCGTCTCGAGGTCCTTCTCCACTCCGCGCCCAGTCGCGTGCATGCTGCCCACGACGAACTGCGCCTCGGGGCTCCCGCCGCCGGCCAGTTCCGTCAGGCGGGCGAGCGCCTCGGGATTCCCCTGGGACGCGGCCTCTCGGAACCAATGGATCGATTCTCGCGCATTTTTCGCCACGCCCTCGCCGCGCTCGTACATGAATCCCAGGTTGAGCTGGGCCTTGGCGTAGCCGGCCTGCGCACTCCTCGTATACCACTCCAGGGCCTTGCGATCGTCGTTGGGCAGTCCCTCGCCACGGTCGTACATCATCGCCAGCGCGAACTGCGAGCGGGCATCGCCGCGCTCGGCCAGGAGCGTGAAGACCTTGACCGCCGTGGACCAATCCTGCCGCCGGTAGGCGTCCAGCCCATCCTTGAATTCCAGCGCGGCCACCGGCCGGGCCAGGGCGGACAGGATCACGAGCAGGACGGCGCAGAGGCGGTGCATACCGCCGGTTATCGGCCGCCGGCGCCGACGCTTGATGGCCTTACCGGTACTGGAGCTCGTAGCTCTCGAGCAGCCGATCGACCAGTTCCAGGATCGCCGCCCTCAGCTTGCCGAAGTTGTAGGCCTCGAACCCGCCGATCTTCCAATCCGACCAGACCGTCTTGGTCACGAAGGCCTGCGGGCTCTGCGGCAGCGGCAGCTTCTCCTTCAGCCGCACGAAGACCTGGTAGGAATACAGGAACGCCTGGTCGTTGACATGAACGTCGACCTCCAGCAGCGCGGTACCCGCCTCGCCGAGCGAGCCGCCGGCGGCCACCACCTCGATGCCGCGCGCCTGCAGCCGCTGGCTGATCGCGCGGCGAAGTTCCTCATCCGTGAAGCCGTAACGCTCCCATTCCCGGCTGTTGGTGCCGAGGATCTGGATGGTCACCCGGCGGACCTCGGAGAGGGTGCGGTAACCGGGTTCGTAGCCGCCGTCAACCGGGACATCCGCGGACCCCGGCACACGCGTCGCGGGGTCGGTCCATGCGGTCGCAGACATGCTGCCGAAGGCCAGGAGCGCCGCGATTGCGATACGAGACATCATCCCTCCTCACGAGGCCCGTTGAGATCTCTGCTGCAGACGCCGCAATCCCTGGTCGACGCCGGCCAGCGCGAGCACCCAGGCGACGGCGACACCGACCGCGTTCGCCAGGATGTCATCGTAACTGAAGGTCCGGTATCCGCTGTAGCGCTGCGCGATCTCGAGCACGATGCCGAGGCCCATGCACGCGGAGGCGAGCATGGGCCAGCGCCGTCGTTCGTACGCCTGCGCAAACCACAGCATCAGCGCCAGATAGGCCAGCAGGTGATACAGCTTGTCCCACCCCTGGTCCATCGACACGGTGGTCGTGGGCGCCAGCGAGAAATAGACGATGGCGGATGCGAGCAGATAGCCGCCTGTCAGCCAAGCCGTGCGCAGAGTCGCTGCTGAACGAGCCTTCATGTGGGTCTGCCGGAGGTTGAAGACACGACTATATCGATGCAGGGAGGGAGTCGAGGGACACGCCGAGCGCATTTATTCAGACATGGCGTGTGTACGGATGCGCGTCCGCCGGCTCCCGTTGCTCCCTGTACCTGCCATCTTACCCGCATCGCGCACCCGGGAGGATCCGTCGGCTACCGGCGTGCCCGTGGCGTGACGGCCGTCACCAACAGCTCTCAGGCCAGGGGCCAACTCTTCCCTGCACCAAAATGAGATTGCAGCCAGGGGGCGCACTGCAGCTGCCCACTGCACGTTCAGCTCAGATCAGCAATCTCTTCTCCGCACAGCCAGATCGCCTCGAGGCGCGGGTGGAGAAAGTAATCGGCGGACAGGTAGGACCAGTCCGCCCTGACGATGTTCGCCTCGGCGCGCGCCGCGTCTCCCCCACCGCGGACCCCTTAGATGACGGCGAGTCGATAGCGGCAGGTAATGAAGTCGGGATAGATCTCGCTCTCGCCGTCTTTGGATTCGAGCAGGGACCAGCCCCGGATCGAACGCGCCAATGGCGGTTGCTCCTCGAGCTCGACGGCGCGCCGGACGTGGCCGATCGCCAGCTCGATTGCGGTCTTGGGCTCGGGCGCTCAATTGACGGATGATTGGAGGAGACAGCTGCGCGCGGGCTTGACGTGCGCGGCGGCAAAGTCCAGGTCGGGTGCGGTCGCGTGCGAAAGCGATGACGCTGCTGTGCCTCCGCGCAAGCGTCGCGCCCGTAGAGCCAGTGCCTCTCGAGGCTGCGCGGCAGCTCGTGGTGGGCGTCCCTGTTGCGCGTGCCGAGCTGACCGACGCGGACCGCCTCCCACGGGGTCGGCTTCACGCGGAGCGCACCAACGGTGCCCAGACACGACTCGTCCTGGGGCGCCTGAAGCTGTCGTGGATGCCGCCTTGACGGCGTTCCGCCCAGAGGCTGCGATCGGAGGCCGTACCGAGGAGATTCGCCGACATGCGCATCCGCTCCCGCCCGGCATGCACGCCAGCCTTGATTCGGGTTGCGAACCCGGAGGGCAGCCGCGATTTCAGGCAACGGCTGGCAGGCATGCCGCTGCGCGAACGAGGACTGGCGGGAGACGACGAACAGGCCCGGGGCCCTGGCAAGCCCGGTGATGAGGGTGTCGGCAAAGCCTTCGGCGAAATACTCGTACTCGCCGCTGGCCCTCGTGTTGGCGAAAGGCAGGACAGCAATCGAAGTCCGCCCTTCCACAGGATTATCTGGTCGCCGCGGAATCGGCGCGTGGCGCCCGCTCGGTGTGGGCGCGGCCGATCCGTTCGACCAGGCATCAGGCGATTCCGCTCGCCAGAGGACGACGTGCCGTGTCTTGGTGCCATCGGGAAGCTCATTACGAACGGGATCCTTTCGGCCGCCGACCGCCCAGTACTCGCGCAAGTTCTCCTCTCCCGGGAAGCTCTGCAACCGGCAGGGCTTCCTGCGCTGCATGGATGCACCGCCATCTTCGATGGCCGCAGGCCGCTGAAAATGCAGGTCGGCAAGAATCATACTTCTTGCCGACCGTGCTCTGAGAACTCGGGGATGGACTTATTCGGCGCTTCCCCAGGACGGGCGGCCTCGATGCGCACGAGGGGATCGAAGGTCTTGGGACGGTCGAATACCTCCAAGGCGACGCCCTGGCCCTTCGGGCGATCGCCCCTGCCGGCGAGCGTCTCGTTGACGATGAACTCCAGAAACCGCTCTCGGCGGCGGGACTGTGCGAACGCACGGCCCTGAGGAACGCCGTCGGGCTGTTGCCGAATGATCAATGCGTCTTCATCGCCGGGGCGGTGGATCGGAAAAAGCGGTCATGGCACTGCCTTCGGCGACCGGTCGTCGCGACGTGCGGGTTTGATACCGTTACATACTGGGATGGCAGGCCCCTCGTTGCCACGATCTGGACGACCGCCAATGCTGATCACGCTGAAACGATCAGGTGCCTTCTCGAGGCTTGCGGGTCATGTTCACCCTAATGAAATCACGGGAGAAACGAATATGCGCAAAGAAAACCAGATCGAAGGGCTTCGGGCAGCGGCCGCGCTGCTGCTTCTCGCCACGGCGCCGGCCATCGCCGGCGAGACGATCGATGAAAGCGGGGCCCTCGCCTGCATCACGGACAAATGGGACGAGACCGAGCTCGACAAGGGCCACAAGGTCGTCGACTACGCCAGCCGATGCATCGTCGTTCCCGACGATGCGGCATCACCGAAGGTGAGCGAAAGCTGCGTTGGAAAGTTCGAGTACATGGCCGACGGCAGCTGGAAGGGGAATGGAAGCTGCACGGATACCTATACGTCGGGAGACACGAAGACCCTCACCTGGGAGGAGGGTTCCCATCTCAAGGAATACGTCTACAAGGTCACCGGCGGCACCGGAAAGTTCGAGGGTGCCACCGGCGGCGGAACCTACATGTACGAGAGCCTGACGGACACGCTTTCAGGCGGAAAGCAGAAGGGGCAGGTCAACCTGCGCTGAACCGTGCCGCGCTGGACAATGGATTCCCCCGGAGGCCGTTGGCATGAAAACGTGCATTTTCAGCCAGTTCAAGGGCCGCTTATGGTTGGTTTCGGGCGGCGTCGCCATTTATAGATGGTGCCCCGGGAGGGAGTCGAACCCCCAATAACTGATTACAAATCAGCCGTTATGCCATTTAACTACCAGGGCGAAGAGCACTGCGCCTGTTGGGGCAGGCGGCGATCTTATTGCCAGGGTGCGCCCCGGGCAACGGGACCGGCAGCTGCGCGCACCGGGTGGGGCGCGCCACGGAGGTTCTTTTCGCCGCGCACGGCGGTCGCGCGCGGGCTGAGGCGCCCGTGGCGGCCCCTCAGGGGCAGTCGGACTTGCTGACCTTGACGCCGCTGCCCGCGTGCGCCTTCAGCGAGCTCAGCGACTCACGGCTGGCGTCATAGACCACGTCTATCCAGTACTGCTCGCGGCCACCGCTCTTGGGCACTACGACCGCCTTGTATCCCGTGCGTTCCAGCTCCGCGAGCCTTTTCGCCACGGATTCCTGCGAGCGAAAGGTGCCGACCTGGATGGCATTGCGCATCTCGCCGCGGCGGATGAGGAAATAGTCGGTGATTCCCTTGCTCTCGAGCTCGCCGATGCGCGCCTGGGCCTCGGCCTCCGACTCGGCCGGCTCGAGAAACACGGTGTACAGCCGCGCCTCCCCTGATGCCTCCGTGCGGCTGGTGGTCTGGTGCGTGAGAGGGGTGAGCTCCTTTATCGCCGCGCGCATGGCCTCGCGCGAGCGGTACGGCCCGATGGCGGCGCAGGCAAGCTCGGCGGCGGCGGCCGGCTCGGGTCCCGTCTCCTCCCCCGGCGCCTCGACCGCGGTTGGGGTCGGAGCCGCAGCCGCCTGTTCCGGCGCCGCCCTGGCCGCATCCTCGGGCGGTGACGCCGCGGCGACCGGGGCCGCCTCCGCATCGGCTCCGGAATCGGCCGCCGGTGGCGTCGGCATTGCCGGTACGGGGGGCGGCGCGGACTCCGCCACGGTCGGGCTCACCGCGGCCGCGGCAGCCGGTATGCCTGCAGTCGCGGACGTCCCTTCCCCTTCGGCGCTGCGCTCATCTGGCGGCTCCGCGAGTTCGCTCAGCAGCACCAGGCGCGGGACGCCCTCCGGCAGCGGCGGTGCGACGGCCTCGCCCTGCGACGAGGCCGCTGGTCCGTAGAGCTGCTGGTTCATCCTCCAGCCAACGTAGAGGACGTTCGCCACCAGCAGCAATATGCAGAGGACCTTCATTCCGCTTCTCCGGCCACGATAGCCAGGCCCCTCAGCACCAGATCCGGGTCATGATGGCACGGCATGGACAGCTTCGGAATGACGCGCGCCGCGTCCCCGCCAGTAAGTATGCACTTAGGCTCCAGGCCAGATATTACCTTTATCTCGGCGGCAACCATGCCAATGAGACCGGCGATGGCGAGGAGGCACCCGGAGGCCATCGCACCTTCCGTGGTCAGGGCCAGGGCCGGACCCGCCTCCGGAACAACCGACGGCAACGCGTTCGTCCCGCGGCTCAGGGCGCCGTGCATCAGCGCCAGCCCCGGGGCGATGACGCCGCCGGCGAAGTTGCCCGCATCATCCACGAAGTCCACAGTCACGGCTGTCCCGCAATCAGCGACCATGACCGGGCCGGTACAGGTCCGGCGGGCGGCAACCATCGCGAGCAGCCGGTCCACGCCCAGCCGCTCCGGGGCCAAATAGGCATTCCTGATACCCGCCAGCTCCGCCGATGAGCGCACGTACCGTGGTATGAGGCCGAATCGCCCTTGGGCAAATTCATCCAGCGCACGCTCGAATCGCGGCCCGCCGACGTTGGCGACCCAGATCGCCCGCGGTGACCCCAAGTGCCCCCAAGCCTCCTCGAACACCGCCGCCAGGTCGGCCTTTGCCCATGCGATCGCTTGCGCCGCGGCCAGACGACCATCGCAACAGGTGGTCCATTTGATGCGGCTGTTGCCGGTGTCGACGAGCAGGATCACGACGAGAACCTCAGGCTGACCTCCGCGGAGTGCAGGCGCCTCTCCGCGCCCGCCACGTCGAGCCGCAGCGCGCCGTCCTCCGTGACGCCCAGGGCGATGCCTCGGACCGCGCCCGAGGGCAGATGCACGTCCACCTCGCGGCCGCATGCCGCATCCAGGCGCGCCCACTCCTCCGCGAACGCCGAGAAGCCATGCGCCTCGAATTCGCGCAGGACAGCGACGAGTTCAGCCAGCAGCGCCGCCACGATCGCATCGCGCGACGGAACAATCCTCAGCGCCGACTTCAGGTTGGCGACCGGCTGTTGGACCTCGGCCCGGACCGACGCCGGCAGATCGATATTCACCCCAATCCCGATGACCGCGAGGCAGGGACCGCCCATCTCACCGTGAACCTCCACGAGGATCCCCGCCAGCTTCCGCTGCCGGTAGAGGACGTCGTTCGGCCATTTCAGCATCAACCCCTCGTCAACGCCCAGGTGTGACAACGCACGGTGCACGGCTATCCCCGCGGTCAGGCTCAGGCCGGCCAGTGCCTCCAGCGCTGCGTTGAAGCGCCACGCCAGGGACAGGGCGAGGTCCCGCCCAATGCTGCCCAGCCAGCGGCGGCCCCGCCGGCCGCGACCGGCGGTCTGGACCTCCGCGAGGCATACCTGCGCGTGTGCATCCTCAGCGCGCGCCAGCTCGAGCAGACGCTGGTTGGTCGAATCGGTTTCGAAGTAAAGGCTCAGACCGCGCACGGTGCCGCGCGCCGCGGCGGGCAGCATGGATTGAATCCCAGCGGCATCGAGAAGATCGATGCCGCCGGCAAGCCGGTAACCCGATCCGCGCTCGGCATCGATCTCGAGGCCCAGGGCCCGCAGGGCATGCACCTGTTGCCAGACTGCGGTACGGCTGACGTTGAGGTGGCGCGCGATGTCCGTGCCGGAATGCACTGCGCCGTCGGCTATGAGGGATAGCAGGCGCCATCGCCGGTCCCTCCCGGTCGTCGAGACGACTCTCAACTCCGGCCTTCCCTATCCCGGCCGGCCGCTCATGACTCGCGCCACGGGCCGCCGCTGTTGCCGGCGGCGGGAAGTCCCGGCTGCGCGGGGTCCTCCGAGCCCTTCTGCGACTCGAAGGCCCGGAGCAGCTCTTCCAGCGACGTCGTCGCCGCATCCGGCTGCATGGCGTCGTCCACCGCGAGCATGATGGTGTCGCCGGAACGGCCGCCCTGGCTCGGGCTTCGCGGCCTGTTGTCGGTGAGCGGCTGGGTCGCGTGCATTGCCGGGGGCGGGGCCTTGGCGGGCTCCTCCGCGACGATGTCGGATCCGAGAAAGTCCTCGATGCTCAGCTCCCGAGAGCCGTTATCTAGCGTGGCAAAGAGGTGAACCGGTTCGGAGGGTTTCGCCGGGGGTGCCAATGGCGGCGAGGAGCGCTCGCCCGCCGCCGCCGCTCGCGACAGGTTGGTTATGAACGAATCGATGGCGCCCGCGCCGGCGGCTGGCACCGCCCCTGCGCTGCTCGCGCCCATGGGCGAGCTCCCCGCCCCTGCCTCGGCGGCGGCCGCGTTGGTGCGCACACCGCCGTTGTCGCGCGCGGCACGCGGGGCGCTCCGCGCCACCGTGGCGGCGGCATGGCTGCGGGCGGCGGCGGGCATGACCACCGTGTCGGACAGGACGGCGGCGCGACGGCCGGGTTGCGCGGTCACAGTCTGCACGGGTGCGCGCGCGTCGCCGACCACCGTCGTCGCGGACTCGCGACCGGCCCCGGCGAGCTCGAATTGCAGTTCGCACCGGTGCAAGGCGATCCGGTCGCCATGGCATAGACGCCTGGCGCCCTGGATCCTCTGGCCATTGATCCTGGTGCCGTTGACGCTGCCCTGGTCGACGATCCAGAAGGCACCGTCGCGGTACTCGACGACCGCGTGCCGTCGGCTCACGGTATTGAGCGTCACCGTGATGTAATCGAAGTTCCGGGTGTCCCTGCCGGGCGCGCGACCGATGACCACCGGCCGTGTGCCGAGCACGTATCGGCTGAACGGGGTGTTGCCGCGGAGATCGCTCAGGTATGCCGCCGGAGCCGCAGCCGGGACAGTCCTGGCCTGCTCCGCGGCGGTCGCCTGCGGCGCTTGGGGCTCGGAACTCGCGGGCGCCTTGCTGCGCCGCCGCGCGATCGTCGTCGCCGCCACAGCGGCAAGGGCGACCCCTGCGCCGACGACGCCGGCGAGCACCTGGCCCGCCAGCGCATCGACCGCGAGTGCCGGAGGCATGGCAGCCGCCGGCGACGGCAATGTCGCGGGGACGGACGGAGGTGCTCCCCCTTCCACGGCGGGAGCCGTTTCGGGCTGCGCCTTCTCTGCGGTTTCCGACGGCGGCGAGCCGTCCGCGGCGAGCGCCGCCACCGCCTGCGCCATCATTGCCGGGACCTGGGCGGCGGACTCGGCGCGAAAATAATCTCCACCGGTGGCGCGCGCCAGCGGCTGCAACAGCGCCATGTCGGCGCCGGTGGAGACGGCGATGACGTACACGGGTGCGTGGTTGCGAAGCGCCTCCTCCGTCAGCGGCCCCAGCATCCACGCGCGGCGCTCGGCCACCGCGTCCCCGGCCAACAGCGTCTTGCCGTCGCTCACCATCACCACGGCCGGCGATGCCTCGGCACGGCCCTCGATACGCAACTCGTAGAGGGCGCGCTCCAGCGCCGCCGCCGGATCCTTGTCCGCGACTGTCATCGTCTCGCTGGCCGCAGCGGCGATCGCCGCCTCCGCCTCCTGGGGAGCCGCGAGCGCGCTGATCAACCTCGCGTGTTGGCCCACGGCCGCGACCGCCCCCAAACGGCTGCCCGGGGGCAGTGCCGCGGTCAGGCTGGCAGCCGCCTTGCCCAGGACTTCGGGTTGGCGTGCCTCCACAGGCAGGTCGAAGATGACCATGACCTCGCGGGCCGGCGCAGTGGTTTCACCGGCCGCGCAAGGCAGGGCCAGCACGCAGCCGACCAGTGCAACGTGAAGACAGATGCGCGCATCCCGTTGGCTCATCCATTCGCTCCGAATCTTTCACCAATTCTATTTCGGTGCCGCGGCGCACCGACATGCGGCGCGCAACGAGCTCAACCGCGTGCCACCGGCCTGGAGGGGTCCGCGCACCATTCGCTCCATGATCCCGGGTACAGTCGAGGCTCGGGGTAGCCCGCGTGCACGCTTGCCAATATGTCGTGGCAGGCGGTCACGCCGGAGCCGCAGTAAAACGTCGCCGGCCCCCGGGCGGACTCCAGGAGCGGCCCCAGCGCCGCTCTCAATTCCTCCCGCGGCCGGAATCGACCGGAGCCGTCGAGGTTGTTCTTGCAGAAATGATTCGCGGCACCGGGAATATGACCGGCGACCGGATCGATGGGCTCGACCTCGCCGCGGTAGCGGGCGGGATCGCGCGCATCAATGAGCGGCCTTGCGTGCAGTACGGCTTCAATCGGCACGACCCGCTCGCACCGCGGCTCGCCCTCGAAACGGACAGGCTCGATGCGCTGCTCGCCGGCCTCCGAGGCATACCCGGCCGCCAGCCAGGCGGGCCAGCCGCCATCCAGCACCGCCACCGCATCGTGCCCCATGTAGCGCAGCATCCACCAGAACCTTGCGGCCGCCAGCATGCCGCCAGCGGCATCGTAGGCGACGACTTGTGCGCCTCGCCCGATCCCGAGACGCCCGAAAACTTCCCGCATCCGATCCGGAGCCGGCAGCGGATGTCGCCCGGCGCCGGTGCGCCTCGGCCCGCTCAGGTCGCGCTCCAGATCGGCATACCGTGCGCCAGGAATGTGCGCCTCGAGGTACGCCCGACGACCCGCGGTCGTGTCGGCCAGATCGAACCGGCAATCCACGACTATCCAATCCGGGCGTCCGAGTGAGCCATGCAGCGTCGCGCAATCGATGAGAGTGGTATGCATGCAAATTCGTCGATAATGAGTTCATGATACTAATTTACTATGCGGGACGATGATACCGGGATGGCATTTCTCGGCCACGGAACGCCTTCGCCAGCGCCTCTGGCGCGCCGCGTTCTTGTTCAGCGCCTGCCTTGGACTGCAGGCCTGCGGCACCCTGAGCTATTACGCCCAGTCCGTCACCGGTCAAATCGAAGTACTGGCGAAGCGGCGCCCGATCGAGGCGGCGGCGGAGGACCCGGGCGAATCCGTCGAGCGCCGTGCGCGGCTCAGGCGTCTGCAGCAGATGCGGGAGTTCGCCGTGAGCTCTCTCGGCCTCCCCGACAACGGCAGCTATCGCAGCTACGCTGATCTGCAACGTCGCTTCGTCATCTACAACGTGTTCGCCGCGCCGGCGCTGTCGTTCGCGCCGGTGCGTTCGTGCTTTCTGGTGATCGGCTGCCTCGACTATCGCGGTTACTTCAGCGAACGCATGGCGCGGCGGCATGCGGCGCGCCTGCAGGCCCGCGGCACGGACGTTTACGTGGGCGGTGTTGCCGCCTACTCGACCCTCGGCTGGTTCGACGACCCGGTGCTCAACACCATGCTCGACTGGGACGAGGCCCAGCTGGCCAAATTCCTGTTTCACGAGCTCGCGCATCAGCGCCTCTACGTGAAAGACGACACCGCCTTCAACGAGGCGTTTGCCGAGACGGTCGCCGAGGTCGGCCTCGAGCGCTGGCTCGCGGCGCACGTCGCACCCGATGAGGCGGAGCGGTTGCGAAGGGAGGAGGAGCGCGAAAAGGAGTTCGTGCGCCTGATCCTCGATATCCGCAGGGAGCTCGAGTCGCTGTACAGCTCCCCCGTCGCCGAGGCCGCCAAGCGCGAGGGCAAGCAGGCCGCGCACGACCGATTCCGAGCCCGCTACACGGAGCTGCGGCGGCGCTGGCATGGCGACCGCTCCTACGACAGCTGGGCCTACGGCGACCTCAACAACGCCAAGTTCAACGCGGTGGCGACCTACCGCGGCGCCGTGCCGGCCTTCCGCGCCCTGCTGGCACTCTCCGGCGACGACCTCTCCCGCTTCTACGATCGGGCGGCGAGTCTCGGAAAGCTGCCACGGTCAGAGCGCAGCGCCTGCCTCTCGCAGCTCCAAGCGGCAGGCGCGGACCTCGCGGGAGCGTGCGCGACATTGACCGAATAATCGCCCTGGGGCGCCAAGGTCGGGCGGCACGGTCAGGGGATCATGCCCGTTGGCCGCTCGGAGCGCGGCCAGCGGGCCGCCAAAAGCTTGACACTGGGTTCGTGATTTGTGACGGTGTAAACTTCAAGCCGCGAAGTCTGGGCAACTATACTTGCTGGGCAATGAGCCCAAATACGCCTACAAAATACGGGTCCTCGGGGACGCAACCGGACAGTTTCGCGACCATGCTCAATCGGCTTTTCTCGCGTCCCCTCACCATCGAGCTGGGCGGCCAGCGCGTGTCGTTCAACAGCCTGGCTGAATTCGAATTCAGTCTCGCCGGCAGGACGGATGTGCCGGCCCGTCAGTTCCTCGAGCTGATGCTGCAGCCCGTCGACGACCTCATCCGCGAGGCCCACGCCCTGAAATCCATGGAGCAGCAACTCGTGGAGCTGCTGTCCACCGCCATGCGCACGCCGGGCATGATAGGCCATGCCCTGCGCAGCATGGATATGGAATCGTTCTCCGCCGACCACGGCTGGCGAGACATCCTCAGCGCGCTGCGCGAGCGGGACCAGGAATACGAGGAGCTGCAGCAGGTCGCGCTTGCGAAGTACATGCAATACCTGGCTGCGCGCCAGGAGGTTATCAAGCACGTCTGCGCCTCGAAGCAGGAGGGGACGAAACACGGCCTCGGCAGGGAGCCGATGCTCGATCTCCGGACCGACGATCTGACCAAGGCGGTTTCGCAGCCCGAACCCGAGACGCCGCCGGCGGAGGCGGCGATCCGCGAGGCCGTGATGCTGCACTCCCACGGCAACAGTTCGCCGACGACATCGAAGAAGAGCGCCTTCGCCCGCCTGCCGAAAGGCGAAGTGGTCGTGATAGACGTGGAGCGGGGTCAGGTGATCGAGCTGATGCTATCGCGCCACGGATTTCGCATCGTGGCGGCCGACGAACTCACGCTCATCGACGAAACCGGAACGTCGCACGTGCTGCAGAACGGACGCAACATCATCGGCCGCGACACCATTTGCAATATCGTGGTCAGTCCCACCCTCCGGGACATCTCGCGTCTGCACCTGATCATAGAGCGCCTCAGCCCGGATTCCCTGCGACTGACCGATCTGTCTGCGCACGGAACCTATCTGCCGGCCGAGCTGCTGAACCGGCAGCCCTGACAGACGCCCGGATGGGCCGATCGGCCCATCCTGCAGCCGAGCGCACAGGCGCGCCGTTCCGGGCCCAGGGCGATTCCATTACAATTCGAGGTCCAGCGGGCTGCCACCGGCCCCGCACTCCACCCTCAACCCCGAGAACCCTGACAGCTTATGGCGATTGCGCGCGCCGACGTGGCAAGACTGGCATCCGAGTATGCCGCCAAGCATCCCCGGGAGATCCTGCGCCTAGCGCTGGAAAACGTGGAGAACATCGCCATTTCATTCAGCGGTGCCGACGACATTGTCCTGATCGACATGGCCAGCCGCATCAGGACGGGCGTGCAGGTGTTCTCGCTGGACACCGGTCGGTTGCATCCGGAGACCTACAAGTTCCTGGAACTCGTTCGGGAACGCTACGATATCCGCTTCGAGGCAATGTTTCCGGACCATGCCGCGGTCGAGAAACTGGTGCGCGAGAAAGGGATGTACAGCTTTTTCGTCGATGGCCACCATGAATGCTGCGGGATCCGCAAGGTTATGCCCCTGCGACGCAAGCTCGCGACGCTGGACGCGTGGATCACCGGACAGCGCCGCGATCAGAGCCCGGGCACCCGCCTTGCAATCGAGGTCATCGAGGAGGACAAGTCCTTCGGTACGGACGAGAAGCCGCTATTGAAGTTCAACCCGCTGGCCCACTGGACCTCCGCGCAGGTCTGGGAATACATCCGGGATTACGAGGTTCCGTACAACGAGCTGCATGCGCGCGGGTACGTCAGCATCGGTTGTGAACCCTGCACCCGTGCCGTCCTGCCAAATCAACACGAGCGCGCGGGTCGCTGGTGGTGGGAAGAGGAGACCAAGAAAGAGTGCGGCCTGCATGCCGGCAATCGGACCAAACCGTAGGCCGCGCGGCGTTTCGCAATTGGAGCCCGCGGAGTAGGATCCCCTTCCATGCACATCACCTTCGTCAAGAAGATCAAGGCCGACGGCAGCCCATGCCGCAAGTGCGCAGAGGTCGAGCAGCGTCTGCGGGAGTCCGGTCAGCTGGAGCGTATCGATACGGTGGCGATCGCGGACGAACGCGACCCGGAGAGTAGCGGGATGCTGCTGGCCGCCAAGCACGGGATCGACGTGGCGCCGTTTTTCATCGTGCGCGACGATGACGGCGCGGAGCGGATTTACACCATCTTTTTTCAGTTCGCGAAGGAAGTCCTGAACCGACGGCTTGCGGAGCAGGACGAGGCCAAGGAGCTGTTGAGCCGGGATCCGAGCCTGGACCTACTGTAGCAGCGACGGTCCGGCCGCCGCAACGCGGCCACGGTGCCGCATCAGTGTTCAGGCAACCGCACGCGCTCGAACAGGCTTTCGACTTCCTCCTTGGATTTCGCCGCACACGCCCCGTCGACCCGCTCCCGCGTGAGATGCGGGGCGAACAGCTCGATGAAGTCGTACATGTACGCCCGCAGCAACGTGCCACGGCGGAATCCGATCTTCGTCACGCTGGGTTCGAACAGATGACCGGCATCGAGGGCGACGAGTTCTGTGTCGATCGCCGGCTCGTAAGCCATACTGGCGACTATGCCTACACCCAGCCCCAGCTTCACGTAGGTCTTGATGACATCGGCATCCGTTGCCGTGAAGACCACCTTGGGCTGCAGTCCCTGCGCACCGAAGGCCTGATCGAGTTGGGAACGACCCGTGAAGCCGAACACATAGGTCACGATGGGATACTTCGCGACCTCCGCGAGTGTCAGCTTGGACACACCGGCCAGCGGATGGCCCTGCGGCACGATGATGCTTCGGTTCCACCGGTAACACGGCAGCATGATGAGGTCGCTGAACAGCTCCAGCGCCTCGGTGGCGATGGCGAAGTCGACGGTTCGATTGGCGGCCAGTTCGGAGATCTGCAGGGGCGTACCCTGGTGCATGTGCAGGCTGACGCCCGGGTATTTCTCGATGAACCGCTTGATCACCGGCGGCAGGGCGTAACGGGCCTGCGTATGGGTCGTGGCGACGGAAAGACTGCCGTGCTCGCGGTCGGTGAACTCGGCGGCGACGCGCTTGATGTTCTCGGACTCGGCCAGAATCCGCCCGGCGGCATCGATGATGGTGCGGCCGGCCGGCGTGACATCCACGAAGTGCTTGCCATTGCGCACGAAGATCTGCAGGCCGAGTTCCTCCTCGAGCAGGCGGATCTGCTTGCTGATGCCCGGCTGGGATGTGTAGAGACCCTCCGCGGTGGCGGACACGTTCAGTTCCCGCCGGGCGACCTCCCAGATGTACCGAAGCTGCTGAAGTTTCATGCGACCATCCGTTCCTTAATTGCCGGACAGTCTAAGTATAGAAATTTTTATTCTTGGTAACTATAGGCTTCAGCTAGGTACATTTGAGCCTCGCCCAGTCCGCTCGGAGCAGACCTTTTGGATATCGCCTTCACCGTAGCCGGTTTCTTGGTGGGATTTGTCGTCGGGATGACCGGGGTGGGTGGGGGCTCCCTGATGACGCCGATCCTGGTCCTTTTCTTCGGGGTCAAGCCGTCGCTGGCCGTCGGCACCGACCTGCTCTACGCCGCTATCACCAAGGGCGGCGGTATCTGGGTGCACAACAACAAGGGCACGGTCGACTGGCGCACCGTGGGACTCATGCTGACCGGGAGCATGCCGGCGGCACTGCTCACCGTATACGTCCTGAAGGTACTGCAATCGCGCGGTGTCGATTACCAGGGAGCGATCACCTCCTCGCTTGGCGTCGCGCTCATCCTGACGTCGCTCGCGATCATCTTCCGCGGCCGGATCCTCCAATTCGCGCAGGCCGACCGAATGGCGCCCGTCCGTGCCGTCTACCGGCAGACTAAGGTGCCCGCAACCGTGATCTGCGGGCTCATGCTGGGTGTCCTGGTGACCATGTCCTCCGTCGGCGCCGGCGCCCTGGGCACGGTGATGCTGTTTTTCCTCAACCCGTACTGGGACTCCAAACGCATAGTCGGAACCGACCTGGCGCACGCGGTGCCGCTGACAGCGGTCGCGGGCATAGGCCACGCGCACCTCGGATCTGTAGATTACGCGATGCTGGCAAGTCTATTGGTGGGTTCGCTCCCCGGGATCTATCTCGGGAGCCATCTTGGCATCAGGCTGCCGGACACTGTCGTCCGGCCGGTGCTGGCGGGGATGCTGCTGCTCATCGGTATCAAGTTCGCCGCGCCGGTACTCGCAGCAGTGCACTGAGAGTACCGACACGGCGACGCGATGTAAGTCCTCCTCAGTGACTCACCGTCGGGTGGGTGCGCCTGTACTGCTCGATCATCATGGCCATCTGGTCCTTGAGCATCAACTTCTGTTTCTTCAGCGTCTCAAGACTGAGGTCGTCAAGCGGTTCCTCACCGGCGTTCGCGTGCGATACACGCTCCTTCAGGGCGTGGTGTTTGTCGTAAAGTCGCCGGAAATTGCCATCTTCGGTGAGTAGGGTATTGACGATGTCTTGTTCGAATTCGAACATCGGACGGCCTCCTATTCGGTCATGGATTGCACTCCGAGCCCCGGGGGGTGCCGATTCGGGAATGAGGCACCGCGACGGGTCCGGTTGGGAGCCTGCAGCGCAGGCTCGGGATCGAGCGCCTCACCTCCTTCTGCAAGCTGGATGTAAAAAACCTGCCCTTAATACGAAACGTAGACGAACCGAACCCGCCCCTCAAGGTTGCGGGCGACGGGATCGTATCGCCGTCACGTAGACTCGTTCTAGAAGGAGGCACGGGGCAGGCCTAGGGCCGGTGGCGCCGCTTTCGACCGACGGTGCACTGCACCAGAAAAGGAAAACCCCCGCGACGCGGGGCGTGCGGGGGTCGGGTATTAAGTGCCTGGCGGTGTCCTACTTTCGCATGGCAGCTGCCACACTATCATCGGCGCTGAGTGTCTTCACTTCCGAGTTCGGGATGGGATCGGGTGGTTCCCACTCGCTATCTTCACCAGGCAAACTGTTTCAGCCGGCGTGCTTGACACGCGCTGGCCGGAATTCGGGAAGTTAATCAGCAAGGTGCTCTTGGGGTTATTGCGCTTCGCTGGTACCACCAGCTTCGGACCTATAAGCACCCAAAATGCTTGGGTGTTATATGGTCAAGTCTCACGGGCAATTAGTACTGGTTAGCTCAACGCCTCGCAGCGCTTACACACCCAGCCTATCAACGTTGTAGTCTCCAACGGCCCTTCAGGGGGATCGAGTCCCCAGGGAGACCTCATCTCGAGGGGGGTTTCCCGCTTAGATGCTTTCAGCGGTTATCCCGTCCGTACTTAGCTACCCGGCTGTGCCACTGGCGTGACAACCGGTACACCAGAGGTACGTCCACTCCGGTCCTCTCGTACTAGGAGTAGCTCCTCTCAAGTCTCCAGCGCCCACGGTAGATAGGGACCGAACTGTCTCACGACGTTCTGAACCCAGCTCGCGTACCACTTTAATTGGCGAACAGCCAAACCCTTGGGACCGGCTTCAGCCCCAGGATGTGATGAGCCGACATCGAGGTGCCAAACACCGCCGTCGATATGAACTCTTGGGCGGTATCAGCCTGTTATCCCCGGAGTACCTTTTATCCGTTG
>Ga0073934_10000376_pt1 | contig 129822 bp, 114 predicted proteins | sample LarsenN4metaG_FD_76834 | JGI IMG/M metagenome (GOLD analysis project Ga0073934, IMG submission 76834) | Hot spring sediment bacterial and archeal communities from British Columbia, Canada, to study Microbial Dark Matter (Phase II) - Larsen... ... | reverse complement strand
TGCTGAGCCACCAACAGGGGTATGTCATCGATCCGTTCAGTTTGGATGTCTACTTCTGCCATAGTGGCACAAGTTTAACTCAATTCGGTTTTTAAGGTCAAAAATTTGTCGAAAGACAAGTTAAAGACATTAACCAAAATTCCATTTTCCGCTGAACCAGTACATCTCTTATGAATGAATCATCAGTAGTAGATTACATCATCAAAACTTTTCCGGGAGTCGAAACCACCACGGCCTACGGCTACACCTTTTTTTTCTATCGCTCAGAGCGCAACCTGCCCTTCGCCACGCTCATCTCCTCGGACCAGGATCATGATCGTATCTCGAACCTGGACCGTCCGGGCGTATATCGCCTGAATATTGGCATCAGCAAACAGACGTTTCAATCGCTGTTCGGGACAACGAAAGTGAATGTCAACCGCTATGATTTCACCACTTTAGACGTGATCATGCCCCATCCCGATTATGCGCCCCAACATTTCATCTGCGTGCTTTCGCCGGGTGAGGCGACCTTGGAGACAGTACGCCTTTTGCTGGCGGAAGCTTATGATATTGCCGTGCGGCGATACACGCGTCAACACAAAAACAAAGAGTGTTAAAAAATTTTTACTTGCAAAGCGACCTAGTCTAAGGTACAATTATAGTAATTAGCCCGGATTTCTAGCCTGTAATCGGCCAAGTGGTTGCAGCTAATTGATATTTTGCTAATCGAGACTAAACGTTGATAAAAGCGTTTCATTTGCGCGACTCACGGCTTGTGGCGCGCCTTCAGCGGGTGGGGACGCCTCTGGACATTGAAGAGCAGTTGACGCATCCCCGCTCCCCCTTGCGCTCGGTGTTGTTAGATAGCATCCTTGCGCCCCACGCAGGTCCTTCAACTTTTATCCTTGACCAACAAGATGAACACGGTACCAGCCTGGGTCTGGCTCAAATGCGCACCCGGCCGGGCCGGCCCGAGCGGGATGTTGTTTTTATGGCCCCGGCGTTGACCACCGGCAACGGCAGCCATGCTATCTGGCAGCGTTTGCTGGCTCACCTCTGCATCAAAACCGCCGAGCAGGGCAGTTTGCGGCTGTACGCCCGGCTGCCGGGAAAATCTGAAGAGTTGCAGCTTTTCAAAAATGTCGGCTTTTTGGAGTATGGGCAGGAAGATATTTTCCAGCTCGATCCGGGGATCAATCGGGCGGACGGCTCCGCCGGTCTGAATTTGCGGCCCCAGCAGCTCAGCGATGGTTGGGGCCTGCAAAAATTGTACACCACCCTGGCCCCCCGCGCCGTCCAAAACGCCGAAGGTCTGGCCCAGGGCCAGTGGTCTCTGGGCCACCGGCGCTGGGGCGAGCAAGGCCGGCGGGAGGGGTATGTCTGGGAGGTTGACGGCGAAATTTTGGGCGCGCTGCACCTTCGCTCCGGCAAGCGCGGCTACTGGATTCGCACCCTGCTCCACCCCGATGTGTTGGATCAAGCCGAGGCTTTGGGCCGGGCAGCTTTGCGCCTGACCGAGGCTCGCCCTTACCTGCCGGTTTATTTTGCCTTGAGAGAATTTGAGGCTGGGTGGCGCTCTATTTTACCGAGCCTGGGCTTCAAGCCGCTGACCAGCCAAACCCTGGTGGTTAAACATATGGCCGTGCGGGTACGCAAAGCTGTGCCCGCGCTCATCCCGGCCCTGGAACAAACCCCCACGGAGGGGGCGGCCACAACCGTTATGTCCCCCATCGAGATGGCTCAGACTCAATCTACCCCCAAACATCGGCGCGTCAGGCAGTCTGACCATCAAATTTTGACGCTAATTTTTTAGGTGGCAAGTAACAAGTCTGCTGCTCACCTGAGCTAAGTGATTGTCCAAAAATAAATTCCCCCAAGTTCCTACAAGTTCCCAGGGAACTAAGGGAACTCAGAGCCGAAGGCCCCCTGTGGGTAGGAACTCAAAACGGGAAGTAATTTCTAGACGTTTACTAAGTTTTTATCAATAGTGGAGGTACAACCATCGAAACTGTGAGCAATTTACCTCAACAAATAAGAATAACCGATGATCTTGAAGCCTTGTTAAGGGTTTTACCCCCTTACATCCAGGAAGCCCTGGCAGCCGCCAACGACGGCGAAAAATTGGTCGAAATTGTGATGGACCTCGGCCGGCAGCCTGAGGCGCGCTACTCTGACCGTGAAGTTATTTTGAGTGAGCGCGAAATCACCCAAGATGACATTGATTTTGTCACGGAACGCATCGGTAAATTTATGGGCGATAACCGGGCCGGGATCGAACGCACCCTGCACCGGATTTCGGGTATACTCAACCGGCAGGGCAAGGTGATTGGCTTGACCTGCCGGGTGGGCCGCGCGGTATTCGGCACGGTAGACGTGGTTCAGGACATCCTGGAATCAGGCCAGAGTTTGCTGCTGCTGGGCCGGCCCGGTGTGGGCAAAACCACGCTTCTGCGTGAAGCCGCCCGCGTGCTGGCGGAAACCAAGCGGGTCATCATCGTGGACACGTCAAACGAAATCGCCGGCGATGGCGACATCCCCCACCCGGCCATTGGTCGGGCGCGGCGTATGCAGGTATCCCGGCCCAGTTTGCAGCACGAGGTGATGATCGAGGCGGTGGAAAACCACATGCCCGAAGTGATCATCATTGACGAAATTGGCCGCCAACTGGAAGCCGAAGCCGCCCGGACCATTGCCGAGCGGGGGGTGCAACTGGTCGGCACCGCCCACGGCCAGAGCCTGGAAAATCTGCTCCTCAACCCGACTTTATCGGACTTGGTCGGGGGGATTGACAGCGTGACTCTCTCCGATGAAGAGGCGCGGCGGCGCGGCACCCAAAAAACGGTGCTGGAACGGCGCGCGCCGCCGACCTTCGATGTACTGGTTGAAATTCAAGACCGGGAGACGTTTGCGGTTCATCACGATGTGGCCCGCGCGGTGGATATGCTGCTGCGTCAAAAACCGCTGCTGCCCGAGATTCGCTACCGGGATGAAGCCGGTGAAGTTAAGATTGAAACGCCGCCTCAACCGGCTGTCACGACTGGCCGAGAAAGTCGAGAAAGTCGGGAAGGCCGGGACAGCCGGGAAAGTCGTGAGGCGGTAACGACGGCTAAAGCCAAAAATGGCGATTACGGTGACTTTCGGGGCAAAATGGCCGCCAGCGGCATGCTCGATTTTGAGCACACCAAATCCATACAGCCGATCAAAATCTACCCGTATGGCATCGGCCAGAACCGGCTGCGCCAGGCGGCCCGCACGCTGCGAGTGCCGGTCACGCTGGTGGATGACCTGGAAGATGCCGACATCTTGATGACCCTCAAGAGCTACTATCGCAAGCATCCGCAACCCATTACTGAGGCCGAGCGCATGGGCCGGCCGGTTTATGTGTTGCGCTCCAATACGGTGATCCAGATGGAGTCGTGCCTGGCCGATATTTTTTCGCTAAGCGAGCGGGATGTTGACCCCAGTTCGGTGGCTATGCGGGAAACCCAAGATGCCATCCGCAAAATTCTGTCCGGCACGCGCAGCATCGAGTTGTCGCCGCAAAGCGCCAATATCCGCCGCGAACAGCACGAGTTAGCCCGGCAGAACAACTTGATCTCGCACAGCCTGGGCCGCGAGCCGTATCGCCGGGTACGCATCTATCGGGATGCGCCCACGGGAAGCAGATAAATTGGGAGGCTGGAAGGTTGGAAGATTGGCAAGCTTCCAACCTTCCAACTCTCCAACCTTCCAACCCTCCAACACAGGTCCACCATGAGTCTATTCATCACCTTTGAAGGCCCCGACGGTTCCGGCAAAAGTACCCAAATCAACCTGGTTGCAGCTCATTTGGAGCATTCAGGCTATGAGGTCTTATGTACCCGCGAACCGGGCGGAACCGCCATCGGCGATCAAATCCGGCAGGTGTTACACGATGTCAAGAATACCGAGATGTCGGCCAGAGCCGAAATACTGCTCTACTCGGCCAGCCGCGCCCAGTTGGTAGAGCAGGTTATCCTGCCCCACCTGGCTCAGGGAGGCGTGGTTTTGTGCGACCGCTATGCCGACAGCACTTACGCCTATCAGGGCTATGGTCGCCGCCTAGATTTTGAAACCCTGCGCTTGATTACCAACTTTGCCACCCAGAACCTCAAGCCCGATTTAACCATCTATTTGGATGTCGCCGTTGAGGAAGGGCTGCGCCGCAAATCGGCGGCCAATGTGAGCGGTCAGGGCGAGTGGAATCGCATGGACCGGCTTGAGTTGGAATTTCACCAGCGTGTCCGCGCCGGCTACCTGGAAATGGCCCACAAAGAACCGGAGCGTTGGCTGATTGTTGACGCCAGCGCCCCGGTCGAAGAAATCAATGCGATTATTTGTGAGCGGTTGGAACAGGTGTTGTCAGTAGTCAGAGGTTAGCCGCCAGTCAATGTCATTAAGTTAAGCAGCATCCTGAGTAGGGGAGCGCAGCGACCCGTATCGAAGCCGTGTCGTGAGCTTGTCGAAGGGGGTGCTGCGCTGTCAGTAGTCATCGCCACCCATTTCACTCGACCCAATCATCATCCGCGCCGCCGCCAGCGCCGCCGGCTAAATCGGGCATAGACTGCTCGATAGATTCGGGGTCTTCGCCCGCTTCCAGCCGGTCCACCACTTCGTGAAATTCAGGTCCTAAATCTTCACCCATTTCACTGCTCATCTTACGCATCCAGCGGGCCATAGATTTGGGATCATTCTCATCCAACCCGGCTAAACTGCTGGGGTCGGCCAGGTTTTCCATGCGGCTCTCCTCAGAGCGGAGCACGGCCACTTTAGAAACCAGCCGTTTGAGATTCACCCCGCCACAGCGGGGACAGGCAGCCTGCTTGCTGCTTACCTCGGCAAAGCTGCGGAAGAAAACATTGACTCGTTTGCGGCAGTCATAACAGCCATATTCATAAATGGGCATGGTGGGTTCTCCCTCAATCCATTCAAGCTTGACCTGGGTATTATACTCCCGTCATTCGGCTGAATCAAACGGATTTGGCCGGACAAACTAATGAAGGTTCAAAAATTAAATCAGTAAACAGGAACACAGAGTCTCGCAGAGACATCACAGAGAACCGCAGAGAAATCTCAGCGAATCTCTGTGCCTCCTCCGTGCGCTTTGCGTCTGTGTAATTTTTTACCAAACTATTTTCTTAAGCCTCATAAGTTTGTCCTACGGTCGCCGGGCAATCGCTATTTTCAGGCAGGAAAAATTGCTTCTCAAGAGATTTGGCGGCATGATAAATGATTGAAAAATTTTTAGAGCAAAGAGGAGCAAGCCTTGTCGCGCCGCATTGAACCTTACAATCATCAAGAAAAACCTCTCCTGGTCGTCATTTCCGGGCCGTCGGGCGTAGGCAAAGATATGACCATTGCCCGGCTGCAACAATTGGGCTACCCTTTTCATTTTGTTGTCACCGCCACCACCCGCCCCAAACGCCCCACCGAGGTAAACGGCGTGGATTACTTTTTTGTGTCCACCAGCGAGTTTGCCGAAATGATCGAACAGGGCGAATTGTTGGAGTACGCCGTCGTCTATGGCGACTACAAAGGCATTCCCAAAGCCCAGGTGCGTGAGGCCTTAGCCAGTGGTAAAGATGTGGTTATGCGAATTGACGTTCAGGGCGCAGCCACCATTCGGCGGCTGGTGCCGGAAGCAGTGTTGATTTATCTGTCCGCCGAGTCCGAAGAAGCCCTGGTGCGCCGGCTGCGAGAGCGCAAAACCGAACCGGAAGACCAGCTAAAAATGCGCATCGCTACCGCCCGGCAAGAGTTAAAACGGCTGGATATTTTTGATTATGTCGTGATTAATGCCGAAGACAGGCTGGACGAAACCTGCCGCAAAATTGTGGCCATCATCACCGCCGAGAAGTGCCGGGTAGACCAGCGCGAAATCAATTTATAGGATAACGCATGTCCCATTATTCAGAGTTTGACCCGCCTCCACCACCGCCGCCCAACGCTTATTTACCCTTACCGCTCAGCCGGCCGTTTTTTGCTTATATTCTGCTGGCAGCGATTGCGATCGTTTTTTTTCTGATGGAGCTGGCCGGCGGCTCAACTGAGCCCCGGGTCTTGATCCGTTTTGGGGCCAACTACGGGCCGCTTATTTTACAGGGCGAAATTTGGCGCTTGTTTACTTCCATGTTCCTGCATATCGGGCTGATGCACCTGTTTTTTAATGCCTACGCGCTTTTTATCTTTGGCGTGGAAATGGAGCGTCTGTACGGGCCGGATCGGTTTATTGTGATCTATGTCCTGTCCGGGTTGTTTGGCAGTCTGGTCAGCTTTGCCTTTCGCGGGCCGGAGATGTTATCCGCCGGGGCGTCGGGGGCTATTTTTGGCGTTATTGGGATGAACCTGGCTTACTTTCTGACCCATCGAGACACCTTTGGTCAGTTTGGCCGCCAGCGAGTGATGAACACGCTGATTGTTATTGGCATCAATCTCTTTTTCGGGTTTACCGTGCCGGCTATTGACAACCTGGCTCACCTGGGTGGTTTAATCGCCGGGTTTGCCCTGGGCTATGGGTTGGCCCCCCGCTACAAAGTGGTTGATATGGTGACGGCGCCTCGAGTGGTAGATACCATCTCGTTGCTCAACCGCTGGTGGGCCCCGGCCCTGGGAGTCATCCTGCTGGCCGGAGGCATCCCCCTGGCGGTGTCTTTCTGGTCGAGTTGAAAGGGACACAAGTAGCAAAGTCACAAAGTCGCATAGCTGTGGACCCCGCAGGCCATCTCTTGCGGCGGTCGGGCGTCAGCGGTCTATTTTTAAGGAGGCAGCCATGTCTAACATTCCCTCCCCAGTGCGTCTGCCGCGCTTTGCCGATAACAGATGGTACAGCAGCGAAGGCAACCAACTGCGCGAAGAGGTGCAAACCTATTTCACCGGGGCGCCGGCCAGCTTGGCCGGACTGATGGGCTTGATTGCGCCGCATGCCGGCTACTTTTTCAGTGGGCATGTCGCCGGGGCGGCTTTTGCCGGGTTGACTCGTGGGGCATTTGACACGGTTATCCTCATCGGCCCGGATCATCGCGGCGCGGCGCTTGGGTCGGTCGCCACCCCCAACGCAGCCGCCTGGCGCACCCCCCTGGGCGATATTCCGGTGGATTGGGACATGCTTCAGGCTCTCCACACCGAAATCGGCCTAACTTTTCTGCCAAGCGATGAGGAACATTCTTTAGAGGTCGAACTGCCCTTCTTGCAAATGGCACTGGAGCGATTTCAATTAATTCCCTTGATGATGGGCGACCAGTCGCCGGCAATATGCCGCCGCTTGGGAGAGGCGCTGGCGAAAATTGTTCCGCTCTTTTTAGACGAGGGAAGAAAAGTTCTCTTTGTAGCCAGCAGCGATTTGAGCCACTACTTTGACGACGACACCGCCCGGCGGTTGGACCAGACTACCCTGCAATTTATCCTCAAACTCGACGCCGCCGGCCTGCTGGAACATGTCACCCAGGGCCGCCGCCAGGGTCAACCTTTAGCTTGTGGCGCTGGCCCTATTGCCGTTGTTATCCAGGCCGCCGCCGCTCTCGGCGCTACCCAGGCCACTCTGCTCAAATACGCCACCAGCGCCGACGCCCATCCGCAAAGAGATCGGGTGGTGGGTTATGCGGCAGTAGCCATTAGTCGAATGTAAAATAGGACGCGGATTTGACGGATCGAGCGGATAAAATGTTACAAAAATCAGATCAATCCGCTCGATCCGCGTCCCATAAATTTTTGCTAACCTATGACATTTGCAGAAGTCATTGTAGATCGCCCTATTATTAAGCGCGACCAGCGTAGTTTTAGTGATACGTTCGACGACGCCGACATCCCCTACCCGGAAGCCGTCGATCTGGCCGCAGCCGAGACCTTTGCGCCGGATAATCCACTGGCGTTGACCTTTCACTACGAAATTCCGCCGCACCTGGCCGATCATATCCAGCCCGGCCAGTTGGTGGCGGTACCGTTCCGCACCGAGCAACTGCCGGCGGTGGTGGTAGGCTTGAGTGAAACCGCCCCGGTGGATTATACCCGGCCCATTGCCGCCATTCTCGACCCTGTTCCCGCCCTGACCCCGGCCCAACTGAGCCTGGCTCGCTGGCTGGCCGATGAAACCCTGGCCCCGCTGGCCGTGTGCATACGCCACTTCCTGCCGCCCGGCTCCGGCCGCAAATCAGAATTGGTGTTAAAGCCTGTCCCTGCGCCCACGCCCCTCCCCGCTCTCAATGCGCCGGAGCAGATTTTGCTGAACTATCTGCGGCAGCACGGCAGCGTCCCCCTCAGCGAAGTCGAACCGGGCACAGCCGAGGCGCTGCTGGCCAAAGGTCTGGCCCGTAAAGAAGCCACGTTGACCAAACCCCGCGTCGGCCCCAAGATAGACCGCACCGTAGAACTGCTGATCGCCCCCGATGAAGTCGAAGCGGTGCTGCCAACCCTGGGCCACGACTCCAAACAGGCCGATGTCCTGCTCGCCCTGGCCAATCTTGATGACCCGCTGCCCAGCCTGGCCGAAGTGCAGGCTCTGGCCGGCTGCACCAAAGGCCCCATCGAGATGCTGGCTCAGCGGGGTTGGGTTGAGATTTTACCCAGGCAAATCCATCTGGCCGTTCCGCCGGCCCAAAAAAGTGCGGATTTGAGCCTACACCCTGACATTGAACAGAAAATCTTCAATTACCTGCTCCAGCAGCCCCAACCCGCCAACGCGGAAGAGGTGCTGGCGGCTACAGGAGCCAGTCGCGCCGCTCTCAATGCGTTCCTCAAAAAAGGTCTCATTGCCCGCCTTGACGAGCCGGAACGAGTTACCCTGACTCTGCCCGCCGCTGACTTGACCGAGGCGGTGATCGAACTGCGCGGGGCGCAAAAACAGGCCGAGGTGCTCCGTTTGCTGGCCGACGAGGATGGGCCGGTTTGGGTCGGCTGGGTCTATGCCCAAACCAGGGCCAACCTGGCCCTCCTGAAAGAGCTGGCCGAAGCCAATTTAATCAGCATGGGTGATGCTCGCCGCTGGCGCGACCCCCTGGCGGGCCGCAGCTTTACCCTGGAGAGTGCGCCCACGCTAAGCGAAGAGCAAGAAGCTGTCTGGCAAGCCGTAACCACGGCCTGGAAATCGCGCCAGAGTGGGGGCAAACCAATCCTCATTCACGGCGTCACCGGCTCCGGTAAAACCGAGATTTATCTGCGGGCAATGGCTGCGGCCCTCGACGCCGGGCAGGGGGCAATCATGCTGGTGCCCGAAATCACCCTGGCCACCCAAACGGTCGAGCGGGTATCGGCCCGTTTTCCCGGTCAGGTAGCCGTCTGGCATTCGGCCCTGTCGCCGGGGGAGCGCTACGATACCTGGGAGCGGGTTCGCAATGGCGAACTGCCGCTGGTAGTGGGGCCGCGTTCGGCTTTGTTTGCGCCGGTAAAAAATTTGGGAGTGATTGTTGTAGATGAAGAACACGAACCGGCCTACAAGCAGCGCGACCGCCCGCCCATCTTCCACGCTCGCGACGCCGCGTTGGAGTTGGCCCGCCTCAGCCGGGCGCTGGTGATCATGGGCAGCGCCACCCCTGATGTGGTCACCTATCGCCGGGCCGAGCGAGGCGAGTACCAACTGCTGACTTTGCCCAACCGGATTCTGGCCCACACCAAGCACCTGGCGGTGCAGCAGGCAGTGGCTAGAAGGATGAAGGCGGAAGGCGGAAGGATGAAAGAAGGAAACCAACCTTCATCCCTCATCCCTCATCCTTCATCCTTTGTGGCTTTGCCGCTGCCCCAAGTTGAAGTTGTTGACTTGAGAGAAGAGTTGAAGGCCGGCAATCGCAGCATTTTCAGCCGGGCCTTGCAGGATGGCATCCGTGAAACGCTGCGGCGGGAGGAGCAGGTGATCCTGTTTCTGAACCGGCGGGGGGCGGCCAGTTTTGTAATCTGCCGAGATTGCGGCTACGTGCTGCGCTGTCCCCGCTGCGACACCAGCCTGACCTACCACAGCAGCGGCGAGTTGGTGATGTGCCATTACTGCGGCCACCGGGCCGAAACGCCCCAACAGTGTCCCGAATGTGGCAGCGACCGGATTCGCTACTTTGGCCTGGGCACGCAGCGGGTTGAGGAAGCCGTGCAGAAAATGTTTCCCCAGGCCCAAACCATCCGCTGGGATTGGGACACCACCCGCAAGCAGGGCAGCCACGACGTGTTTTTGCAGCACTTTATGGCCGGACGGGCCAATGTGATGATCGGCACACAAATGGTGGCCAAAGGGCTGGATTTGCCGCTGGTGACGCTGGTGGGAGTAATTTCGGCGGACACGGCTCTTTATTTGCCCGATTTCCGAGCCGCCGAACGCACCTTTCAACTGCTGATGCAGGTGGCCGGCCGGGCCGGGCGCAGCCCGCTGGGCGGGCGGGTCATCATTCAAACTTACAACCCAGATCAGGTGGCGATTGAAGCGGCCAGCCAGCACGATTATATCGGTTTTTATCAAACCGAGCTGGCATTTCGGCAGGAGCAGCGTTATCCGCCGTTCAAGCGGCTGGCCCTGCTGATGTACAGCGGCCCCGGCCCGGAGCGCAGCGCCGCCGATGCCTATCGCCTGGCCGAGCGGCTGCGGCTGCACGTGGACCGCCAGGGGCTGCCGGCGGTGGAGATTATCGGCCCCACGCCCAGCTATGTCCAGCGGGTGCGCAACCAGTTCCGCTGGCACATTCTGCTTCGCGCCCACGACCCGGCGGCTGTGCTGCGTCCCCTGCTGCCGCTGCCGCAGGGCTGGCGGGTAGATATTGATCCGGTGACGTTGTTGTGACGCGGTACTTTTATTAGAGTTGTGGTAAAATAAAAGAGAGAAGTTATTGAGTTATTAATAGGGGCCAAAAATCAATGACCGAACAACTGACGCCATCTTTATCAAATGAGATTGTACGTCGCATTCGGGCCACAGCCGAACCTGAAAAGATTATCCTGTTTGGTTCTCAGGCGCGCGGTGAAAGTACGGCTAATAGTGATTTGGATCTATTTATTATTATAAATAGCGACTTACCCCGCTATAAACGAGCTGTACCCTTTTATCAGGCGTTGGCTGGTCTGGGCAAAGCTAAAGATATTGTGGTTTACACCCCGGCTGAAGTAGCTGAGTGGCAAACGGCCAGTTGTAGTTTAGTTGCTACCGTTCTACGTGAGGGCCAGGTACTCTATGAAAACCAATCTTGATTTGGCTCATTTGCTGATACGGAAGGCCGAATCCGATTTGGCTGCCGTTCATCGTACAATTACCAGCGAAGGGCCTTACGATACAGGATTGTTTCATTGTCAACAGGCTGTGGAAAAATATCTAAAAGCGTTGTTAGCCGTACATAACATCAACTATCCCAAAATTCACGCCGAATTTAATCCTTTTGCTGTGACTATCCGCTATGATGATCTGGATTTAGACCACGAGCATTCTCTGCCCCTGTTGCAGGAAATGCTTGAAAAAGCTGATCAAGTACGAACTATCATCCTTAATGTCCTGCCGGAAGAGATCAGGCCGTTAACTTACAAATAGCGTAGAACCCTTGACAAACAACCGGATAAGTTAATCTTACCAGTCATCCCTTCTCCACCCCTATCTTGTTAAATAACTTCTGCTTTATCTGCGCGTCATACACCTGCCACTTCATGCGGCGGTACTCCTCATCCGTCGAATCGCCGGAGAGGAAGCCGACGGGGATCTCAAAGCCGCCGGCCAACTGTTTGCCGCCGCCAAAGAAATGGCCGGTTGGGTCTTTGCCAAAAACTTCTTTGAGAAATTCATCCGGGTCGAGGGTGATCTTCAGCGTGCGCAGCGAGCCAATCAGCTTTTCCTCGTCGTTAGCCCCGACCACAATCCCGTAGACAATCGCTGTATGAATATTCTCCTCGGTCAGCAGAAAATCGGCGGCCTGCGGAATGGCATCCCGGTCTTCGGCACGGACATAGCCAATCCCGGCAATCGAGAAGCTCTCCACCGTCATCCGCTCGCCCAAAGCCCGGCGGATGATCTCCATCACCTGTTTGGGGCGTAACTGGCGCATGATCTGGCCCAGAATTTCAACATCGGTAAACCAGCTCAAAAAACTGGCCGCCTGGAAATCCTCGGCGTTGGCTCGAATAAAATTCTGGGTATCGGTGATGAGGCCGTGCATCAGAGCCGTGGCGGCAATAATGTGGTCTTTGTTCGACCTGTCCAGTTCAAGCAACCCCTGCTCCAGGTACCTGGCATAAATTGTGGCCACGGCCCCACTGCGGCGAATATCCTTAAAATGGGGCTGCAAACGCTCTTGAACTTCGTGATGATCCACCACAATCAGGCAGGGAACGCCGGCTGCTTCCAACGCCTCGGTAATCTTTTCGGCGGTTGTGCCCTGGTTGTCAACAAAAACAGCGGCCTGGTAATGGCTCAAATCCAGCGCCGGATCAAAAGGCAGCAGGTTAAGCCCCAACAAACGGACCAGGGCGATATTTTGCTGGTGGCTGATTTTGCCGCCGTAAATTACATCGGCTTCGATATCAAACTGGGCGCTGATCAGCCGATGGGTAAAAGCCGCGGCAATAGCGTCCGGGTCGGGAAAATCATGGACGACAATCAAATGGCGCTCCCCCCGGTGCGCCTCCAGGATTTCGACCAATTTCTGAGCCTTTGATTTGGCTACCGCCACTTCGCGTGTTTCCAACGAAACTTCCCCGCTGCCGTCCGTACCGTTATCCACCTTGCGTTCCTCAACATCTGTTTTTGTGGTCATGCCCTTCTCCCCCAGTGACAATTTAGGTACTGCTATTATAGCTTTTTTTCTTCATTTGCCATGTAAAGACGGCCCAATTTGTCTCAAAAGGGGGTTGAAAATTTGCCTCGTTTATGATATGATAGACGTATAATTAAGCTCTTTGACAAATTGCCCGCAGCAAGTGCAGCGTTGTGGCTCACCACCTTTTGTAACCGCGCCAGACCCTTCTGTGGGTCTGGCTTTTTTGTTTTTAGGCCAAAATAATCAACCGTCCGGTGCGGGGGAGAAAGAAGGACACTCATGAAACCATCCATCGCCTGGAAAATAGGTCAACTTTTTGTCTGGGTCCTGCCGGTTGTACTGGCAGCGTTCTGGCCCGACCCGGCTACCCGCCCCGCCCTGGCCCAAACCACGCCGCCCCTCATGTTCATCGAAAATGTGGGCCAACTGCCAGCCCTGGCCGGCGGTGAGGAAATCCGCTTCCAGGTTCCCACCGCTCAAACAACCCTCTCGCTAACGGATAATGCCCTCTGGTTTACGACCCTGGCCCAACCTGACCCCTCGCCTGACCAGACAGTTGCGGCCACGACCGACCCCAAAACTCTGCTTCCTGCCCCTCGCGCAGGAGTCAACCTCAAACTGAGCTTTGTTGACGCCAACCCCCAGCCGCGCATGGAGCCGTTCAACCGGCTGGAGACGTACGTCTCCTTTTTTACCGGCAGCGACCCATCGCTGTGGCGCAGTGATGTCCCGGTGTGGGGCGGGGTGCGCTATGTGGACCTCTACCCCGGCATTGACCTGGAAATCAGCAGCGAAAATGGGCAGTTAGTCCAGCGATTGATCAACAAAGAGGATGTCACTATCGCCGACGCCTCGCCTCTGGCGAATATCCGCTGGCAAATTGAAGGAGCTGACACCCTGGCTTTGGACGAGAATGGTCACCTGCGCCTGACCACTGCCATTGGCGATTTCACCCTGCCCATGCCTCAAGCTGTTGATGCTTATAATGTTCCCCTCGATCCGCCTCAGCCCGAAATTAACGGACTGGAAATAGCCGCTCCCTTCTCCTCTGCACCCATGCTCCCCAGCTCCTCTGCCCAAATCGCCGCCGCGGCCGACCTGCTTTACAGCACCTACCTGGGCGGCCCAGGCCACCTCGACAGCAGCCGCGAGCTTGCCGCCGATGGGGCCGGTCATGCTTATGCCACCGGGCTGGCTTATCCCGGCTTTCCCTCGACGCCGGGCGTGTTCGACCCGGCGGTTGACGGGGTGTACACAGATGTGTTTATTGTCAAGGTCAACCCGACCGGCAGCGGCTTGGTTTTTGCCACCTTTGTGGGCGGCAGCGACTTTGATGGCAGTCACGGCATCAGCCTCGACGGAGCGGGCAATGTTTTTGTGGTCGGCACCACCAGTTCGACCGACTTTCCGACTACACCAAGCGCGTTTGACTCGATCATGACCGATGAGTCAGATGTATTTGTGGCCAAAGTAAACGCCACCGGGACCGTCTTACTCTACGCCACCCTGCTGGGCGGGAACAGCAGCATTGACTTTGGCCTCTCGATTGCCAATGACTCGGCCGGCTATGCTTATGTGACCGGCTTTACCCAGGCCCCTGATTTTCCAACGACGGGCGTTGGCAGCGGCTACTACGGCGGTTATACCGATGCCTTTGCCGCCAAAATTGCCCCCGATGGCAGCGCCCTGGCCTACTCAACCCTCTTGGGCGGCTCCAGCGGCGAGTACAGCTACACGATTGCCATAGATGGAGCGGGCAACGCTTATCTGACCGGCTATACCGGCTCGTCCGACTTTCCGACAACCGCCGGGGTGTATGATCGGACTCTGAACAATATTGAAGCCTTTGTGGTCAAACTAGACCCGTCCGGTACGCCAGCCTATTCAACCTTCCTGGGCGGCAGCGGCGGCGATTACGGCTATGCCCTGGCGGTAGATGCCAGCGGTTCGGCTTACATCGCCGGTTTTACCGACTCGCCTGATTTCCCGGTTACGCCAGGCGCATTCGACTCGACCTTCAATGTCGGCTACAGCGGTGATGCTTTTGTGGCCAAACTTTCGCCCAACGCCGGCGGCCTGGTCTACGCCACCTATCTGGGCGGCACGTACCACGATTACGGCGAAGACATCGTCGTAGACGCCGGCGGCAGCGCCTATGTCATTGGACAAACCGGCTCGACCAACTTTCCAACCACCCTTGGCGCATTTGATCGCGAATGCGCCGGCTGCAACCACACTTTCCCCTATAACGATGCCTTTGTCGCCAAGTTTCAGCCCAACGGCAGCCTGGCCTACAGCAGCTTTTTTGGCGGCGACGCCAGTTACGAGCGTGGTTACGGCATTGCCCTGGCCGCAACCGATGAGGTTTTCCTCAGCGGCGACACCGACTCGACCGACTTCCCCACCACGCCTGGCGCGTTCGATTCGACCCTAGACGGGTTTGGCGATGCTTATGTGGCTAAATTACGTCTTCGCCCCGAAACACAGACCCAGCCCACGCCTGTGCCCGCGCACACCTGCGCTCCGACGCCGCTGGGTACAGTGACGGTGGGCCAGGAACCACGCGGCCTGGCCGTTGACTCCCTGCGCCAGCGCGTCTACGTGGCTAACTACGGCAGCGACAGCGTTTCGGTCATCAACAGCCACACCAACACCGTTCTACAGACCATCGGCGGAATCCCTACCGCTAACGGCATCACCCACGACCCCCAACGCAACATGCTTTGGATCACCAGTCACAGCACCGACCAGGTCACACCGATCCAGGTCAACGCCGATGCTACCGCTTTTACCACCTTGCCCGCCCTTAACGTCGGCAATCAACCCTGGGGCGTTGTTTATGACCCAGTTCACCAATACGTTTATGTCGCCAACAGCCTGTCCGACTCGGTCACGGTCATCAATGCTGAGACGCGAGCCGTTGTGACCACCCTGACCGGCCGCTTTCTGCGCCCGTTCCACCTGGCCGTTAACCCGGTGACCGGCAAGGTGTACGTGGTCAATTTTGGCGGCCCCACTCAGAATGTGGCCGTTTTGAACGGGACGACGGTGCTAAAAAATGTCAGCCTGTACGACAGCAAAGAGCCGTATGGCCTGGCCATTGACGAAACACGCAACCTGGTCTATGTGGCTACGGTCGAGCCGCACCGAATTGTGGTCATTGGCCCTGCCAACGGCCAGCCAGATCAATTTTTGGGCTGGGCCGCTTTTCATCGCGGCTTCAACAACCCGCGCCGGCCCGTGCCGCTGCGAGTGATTGCGGTCAACCCCAGCGTTGGCCCTGCCGGCGACGGTGGCCATGTCTGGGCTACCACCACCCTGGGCGACGGCAGCGAGGCTAACCAGGCCCTCTTTATTCCCAAGGGCTGGGGCGGCGGCTTCCACTTTCCCCTGGCCCAAAGTGTTGACTACTACCCCGCCGACGGTATTGCCGTTGATCGGGCCGCCAACCGGGTGTATATAGCCAGCGGCTTTGTGCCGGGGATTGTCACCGTGATCGGCGACCACACCAGACTGTGCCCTGATGCTTTCACCAAAATTGCCTCGCTCGAAGGGGATATGGGTGAAACTCCTGCCGATAACAGCGACCAAATTGGGGTGGAAATTTGGAAAAATAACGAGGACGCGCCCCAACTCAGCAGCGACGTTAACGGCGACGGCCTGATCAATATCCTTGATCTGACCTTCCTGGCTGCCCACTACGGCAGCAGCGACCCTGCCGCCGACCTAAATGAGGACGGGCTGGTTGACCTTCTTGATTTGGTCATCGCAGCTAATAATTACGCTCAATAAAAATTAAGGCTCTCCTGACTTTAACGGTAAACAGGACACGCCAAGCCGCAAAGTCGCAAAGAAGTTTATAAAAACTTGGCGTCTTTGCGTCTTGGCGTGAGAAAATCTCGTCAAACCCGATAGGGTCAAAATTAAAAACAGGCGCGGCTCCATTACCGCGCCTGTTAATCGGGTTGGATAAACCAGGAAAAAACAATTTATCGAGCCAGCGGGAAAGGCTGAGTCGGTCGAGAGGCCGAACTTTGCCGGGTCACAATGGGCATCGGCGCGGTTTGGCGGGAGAAATGGCGGCGCAGATAGGCCACCGGTGTTGGGCGAGTCTGGCGGGTATGGACACTCGTCTGGAAGTCATCTTGCCCGCGCCGGTCTGTTTGTCCCACATATTGGCCGGTAAGGTAGGCCATAATAAGCAAGCCCAGCCCGCTAATGATCCAGAATGTTGTCACCGGGGTCAGAATCAGGGAAGAGGTAGGCCACAACAGAGTCAAACTCCAGAGAGCCAGTCCCCAGCCAGTGATGATTAATAATCTCTTCATTGCAGCATCTCCTCGTTAAGTCCTCGGCTTGCATAGGGATGCAAGCCTACGGGTTTTCGGATAGGCTCTTATTACTACATCCAGCGTTTCTGGCCGACCAGGGCCAGAGCGCCCAAGCCGGTAGTTAAGGCGAGCATAAAAAGCTGCAGCCCACTGAACTGAGTGAGCGAGTCCAGAAAAGGAATCGCTGGTGCAGGGTTATCGGGTGTGCTGTAGCGAACCAAACCCTCGTCGCTCGTGGCGTGGATGGTCCCATCATCGAAGGTTAATTCGTTGATGATCTTGTCGGTATCGCCCAGTTTAGTCCAACTGGTTCCGCCGTCCTTGCTCTCATAGATGCCGCCGCCGGCTATCTGTTTACCGATGCCGTAAGCCGTCGCCGCCGCTACGTGCCAGGAGTCAGCCTCGTCCACCGTGAGGGCCGTGACGCGCAAGGCTGCGCCCGGAACCAGGCCCAACCCGTCGGCAATGTTTTCCCAGGTCCGGCCGCCGTCGGTGGAGCGATAGGCCCCGCTGGAAGGAACGCCAGCATAAAGGGTATCAGCATCAGTGGGGGCTACCGCTAAACTGATGGGGTATTCAGGCACAGTATCGAGCTTTTGCCAATCGTCATTGCCACGGCTGGTATAAAGCCCTTCGGGGGTCAAGGCGTAAACATCACTGTCAGGCCCGACAACCAGTTTGGTCACATGGGCGTTGTATAGTGACACACCCCCCACCAATTCGTAGCCAACCCCTTCCTGGCCGACATCAAACTTATAAACCCCTTGACCTTCAGTTCCCACATAGAGCGATTCAGGCTGGTAGGGGTCTATCGCCAGGGCTGTCACTGCCGGAATCAGGCCATCCACATTACCGGGCAGGCTCAAAAAGAACTTGTGCCAGGTTTGCCCACCATCGTCGCTGCGCCAGAGATTGTTCGAGGTGGCGACGGGGCCGCCCGCCGCGCCGGCGTATAACACCTGATGATTAACCGGATGGACAGCCAGGGTGTTCAGAGTAACTCCCGGCCCGGCCCCGACCCTCTCCCAGGTGCGGCCGTTGTTCTGACTGCGGTAGACGCCCGGTCGAGAGGCATCGGTCAGGGTAGCATACATCACTTCGCTGTCCGGCGCGGTGGTCATGGCCCGGATTGGAGCGTTGGATAGGTCGGCGCGGGCCAGACCTTCTACTTCCCCCACAATCAAAGTAGCCACAGTGCCTACTACCAAAATGATCAAAAAAATTCCAAAGTGGGTTAATGATTTCCAGGGTATCTTCTCAGAAGCTTGTTCGAGTTTCATTTCACACTCACCTTTTCCTTAAAAGTATGGGGGCGCCAGCCCACCCCCACCTTCACATCTCCTCCACCGCAATTTGGGGGCTGGCCCAAGACCTAATTTTTGCTTAAATTCGCTCTGAGCAGAGTTGTACACATGAGCGATTCTACTCAATGACTGTTCAAGAGCCTACTAAACGATCTTCTAAAGCTATGATTTGTTATTCTTCGCGTTCTTCTTCGGTCGGGTAAAATTCTTCGTTGTACTGAGGGTCACATTCAGCAATGTACCCAGGCAAGCCGTGGCCTGTGCCAAACTGGCCCTGGTTGTTGGCCGTCCAGGTTAGCTTACCCGCCGCCGCCAACTGCTCGGCTTCGGCCAAACTTAAACTTAACACTTCTTGACCGGTTACTTTATCCCCCACATCCATCGGCACACGGATTCTCTGCTCAATGGTGCGGGGAATAAAGGTAATTTGCCCGTCAGGATTTAATTTGATAGCAACATTAGAGCCTTCTATTGCCAAATCCCCGGCATTGGGGATTAAGACCATAGGTCCTGCCGCCAAAGGTTGGACGTTGTTCAAGCCGTTCCCGGCACAAGCGGCGATAATATGGGCGTACTCTTCTGATTGCAGCCAGACCAGCGTCATTTCTTCCATCAACACCTGCATTGTCTCAGAACCATAGGGGTTCTGCACATTGACCGCTGCCGGCGCGTCTACTGCCTCTTGAGCCAACGCCGTTTCCACGATGCGCCCGCCCGATTGAGTCAAAGCAGCCGCACCAATCAAAGCCGAAGTTGCCAGACTAATCATTAATTTTCTCATCATACAAACCTCCTTAGAACCGTTGAACATCGTTGCTCATGTGTACAACCCTACTCACTGCGCTTCAACGGCACTTCCATCCAGCCAAAACCGGATAGATGACATTGCATCTCATAATAGTTAACGATAAAGAGGGTAAATGTGTTACGCCGATTTAAAACAAAAAGCCGCAGAGATTTTTGTAGAATCACCTGCGGTTGAGGTCAAGAGATTAGAGATTGGAGATTGGAGATTCGGGCTTAAAAATCTCCAATCTCTAATCTCCTTTAATGGACAGCCGGTCGAGCCAGCCCCCAGTCTTCGCTGGGGCCGACATCGGCCTGGATTTTGCGCTCGTTGCTGCCATCGAGCTTCATCACCGTAATCCACCAGGAGCCGAAAGCATCGGTGCGGAGATAGAGGTTTTGGCCGCAGGAATCAAAAACGGGGGTTGTGTCCGTTTCGGGCCGCCGGGTCAAACGCAGCAGTTCGCCATCGGATTGCCGCAGCAGGTAGATTTCCCAGTTGCCATCCCGGCGTGAGGAGAAGGCCAAATATTCTCCACTTCGCGACCAGATAGGATAGCTGTCGGTATCGCCAGAAGTGATTTGCTGCCTATTGCCCCCCTCAAGATTCACCTGCCACAAGCCACAATCGGGGGCGCAACTCTTGATGATTAACTTCTGGCTGTCGGGGTACCAGGCCGGTTGTTCGCCGGGGAAGCGGCCCAATTCCTGGCCGTCACTCACCTTGACTACCCTGATTTCACGGGACACGCCCGGCGCAGCAACCTCAAAAGCCAGTTTAGCGCCATCGGGCGACCAGGCAATGTTGTTCACGTGATCCTGGGCAACCAACTGGCGAGGGTTACGCGCTTGAGTATTGATCACCTCTACCAACCAGACTCCGTTGCCCTGACCATAAATACCCCCCAACTCGCTGATGCCTGACTCGCCCGAAAAGGCTAACATAGCGCCATCCGGCGACCAGGCCGGAGCCGCCGCCCGTACATGCAACTCAGCATTGAGCAGCCGGTTATTGGAAGCAATGAGGCTCAAATCGTGCTCGACCCCCCGGCTTTGTACATAAACTATCTGGGCCGGGCGAGGATAAGGGGCAGTAATAGTACTGACGGCGGCGGCTTGATTGTTGGCCGGGGTGATGAGATGATCCGGCCCATTCAAAGTAGCCGTCTGAGTCAGCGTGCCGGTAAAACAGGGGTCAATAGCGGTGGTCAGGCTTAGATTGCGAGAACTGTCGGTGGTCAAATTATCCAGGGTACAGGCGACTGTTTCTCCTGTTGGGCTGGCACAAGCACTATCACTGATGGAAACCAATTTTTCCAGGGGCGAAAGTTCACTGATGAGGGTGGCGCTGATGGGGCTGGCCGGGCCGGCATTGGTGATGGTCAGAGTATAGGTGATGAGGCCATTGCTGATGGCAGTCACCTGATTGTCAAGCAGCAAGCGGGCCTCGCGGGTCGAGAGGGTGGCTAAAAGGCGATCCAGTTCCGGCACCTCCACCCCGGCCTCAGCCAGGCTGTCCTGCTGCTCATTTAAGGCCGCCGAAATTACTGCTTGAGCATCAGCTTCAGGATATTCGGTCACCAGGGTCGCCAGCGATTGCTGGTACTCTTGACGAGCAATCTCTTCGGCCTCCGGGGTACCGGCCACGCTGGTTAACTCGCTCACGCGCCGGTCAGCCAGAAGCAGATCGGTTTCAAGGGGGTCGAGGTGAACCGCCCGCCAGACTTGCTCGCTGCCAACCTTCCAGCGATACAAGGCATCGCCCGGCAGGGCGGTCTGGGCCAGCACTGTGATTGTGCCGAGCACCAGCAACACAATAGCAGCCAGACCGGCGGCTGTGTTGAAGGCTTGCCCCAAGGCAAACCCAAAACCGCGTGAAAACAGCGGCGTCCAGGTTTTAACCGGAGTTTGGCGCGGGTGACTCCGCATATGGGCCATCAACTCAGCCCGCGTGCGTGATTTGAAAGCCGGCGTGGGGCGAACCTCTTGTCCTCGTTCCAGCGTGGCGGCCGCCGTTAGCAAGGGGCGCAGTTCGGCGGCGTGTTCGGGGTAGCGGCCAAGACAATCCTCCAAGTTGGCCTCACCGCTGGCCAGCCGGGCTAAACACTCTTCCAGAATTTGTTCCAACTTACTCATTGTTGCTTCCAGCAGACCCTAAAGGTTTTAAAAACCTTTAGGGTCTGGTTCATCGTTACTTCCAAAAATTTCGGCCAATGCCTGCAAGCCTCGCATTTGCAAGGCCCTAATCGCTCCCGCCCGTTTCCCCAAAACCTGAGCCACTTCTTCGGTGGTCAACCCTTCAATAAAGCGCAGAGTTAGCACATGCCGCTGGTCTTCGGTCAAGTGCTGCAAGGCCAGCCGAATTTCCTCGGCTTGCAACTGCTGGCCAACCACTTCGTCCACATCTGCCGCCGGGTCCGGTTCGCTCAGAATGCCCGGTTCGAGCGGTGTGGTCTCTTTGAAGGTCCGATAATAATCTATCACGCTGTTGCGGGCAATGCGAAACAGCCAGGCGCTAAAAGGCAAGCCGCGCACCTGGTAGCTGCTTAAATTATTCCAGGCCTTGAGAAACACCTGCGAGGTTAAATCTTCAGCCGTCGGCTCGTCGCCCACCCGAAAAAAGATAAACCGATAAATCCGCTCAATATAGGTGTCGTACAAGGCAGCAAAAGCGTCAGGGTCGCCGGAGACCGCTCGTTGGATCAGTTCGGGTTCTAAAGGTTGGTTAGATGTAAGCGCAGCGCCGCCATCTTTCAAGGCTACCATCCATATAAACGAATCAACCGGCCAAAGTGTTACGAGGGGTGATAAGGAAGACAAGTCGGCAGAAAAGTTGAGGCCAGGATAAGGGAATTAGCACAGAAAATATAGAGAAAAATCCCCAAATCTCCTAATCCCGGCCTATTAATCCACAATCAGCCGGTCGTGAGCGGGGGCCATCCGCGCAGTGAAGTGGCGCAAAACCGAGGGCGCTTCGACCAGGCGCACGCCCCGAATGCGCCCACGCAGGTCATTGACATGGAGCAGCACTTCGGCCAGGTAATCCACGTGGCTTTGGGTGTAAACCCGGCGCGGAAAAGCCAGCCGGACCAGTTCCATCGCCGCCGGCTTTTCGCTGCCGTCGGGCTGGTGGCCAAACATAACCGAGCCAATCTCGACCGAGCGAATCCCGCCTTCCAGGTAGAGCACCAGCCCCAGCGCCCAGGCCGGGTATTCGCTCTGGGGAATATGGGGCAGCATGGTCATGGCGTCGAGGTAAATGGCGTGGCCGCCGGGCGGCTGGACAATCGGAATGCCGGCGCGGGTCAAGATTTCGCCCAGGTAGGCCACCGAGCGAATGCGGTAGCGCAGGTAATCCTCGTCCAGCACCTCGTGCAGCCCGACGGCAATCGCCTCCAAATCATAGCCGGCCAGGCCGCCGTAGGTTGGAAAGCCCTCGGTCAAGATCAGCAGGTTTTTGCAGCGCTGGGCCAAATCGTCGTCGTTGAGGGCCAGAAACCCGCCGATGTTGGCCAGGCCGTCCTTTTTGGCGCTCATGGTGCAGCCGTCCACATAGCTGAACATCTCCTGGGCAATTGCCAACGGCGTCTTGTCGGCATAACCTTCTTCGCGCAGCTTGATAAACCAGGCGTTCTCGGCAAAACGGCAGGCATCCAGAAACAGCGGCACGTTATAACGGCGGCACAACTCGCTGGCGGCGCGGATATTAGCCATGCTGACCGGCTGGCCGCCGCCCGAATTGTTGGTGACGGTGATCATGACCAGCGGTACTTTGCCCGGATTCTCAAGCAGCACCCGCTCCAGCTTTTCCAGGTCAATATTGCCTTTGAAGGGGTGAAGCTGTTCCGGGTGGATTCCTTCGGGAATGGGCAGGTCGAGGGCGACGGCCTGGCGGTATTCGGTGTTGGCGCGGGTGGTATCGAAGTGGGTGTTGTTGGGCACAATGTCGGCTGGGCGGAGGGTCGAGCCAAAGAGGATGCGCTCGGCGGCGCGGCCCTGGTGGGTGGGAATGACGTGCTTGAGGCCGGTAATCTCCTGCACCGCCGCCTCGAAGCGGAAAAACGACCTGGCCCCGGCGTAGGACTCATCGCCCTGCATCATCCCGGCCCACTGCCCCGACGACATCGCCCCCGTGCCGGAGTCGGTCAGCAGGTCAATCAGCACATCTTCGGCTTTGAGCAGGAAGAGGTTGTATCCCGCCGCCTGCAAGGCTGCTTCCCGTTCCTCGCGGGTGGTGTGGCGGATGGGTTCGACGGTTTTGATGCGGAAGGGTTCGATGATGGTTTTGAAGGGCATGAATATCTCCTGTACATCCAAGGGAGCACATCTAGCCCACCCTGAAATTGCCACGAATTAGCACGAATTTCACTAATTTTTTTCTTTCATCTGTGCTAATTTGGGTTAATCTGTGGCGATTCCCATCTTTCAGGGCTGGCCCCACTGTTTTTGGATGGATAAATTATATTGCCACGAATTAGCACGAATTTCACTAATTTTTTACTTCGTGTTAATTGGTGTTAATTCGTGGCAGTTCTTATTTTTCAGACTCGCTCTGCCCTCCCTATCGCGCGCACAACCTGGCAATCAACGTATCCAAAGCCAGCAAACTATCCATTCGCCCCGTCTTGATCGCCACATCTATCTCCAGCAGCATTTCCATAGTTTGTTCCAGCCGCGCCATCGAGAAATTGGCGGCTTCCTTGAGGCGGGCGGTGGCGGCGTAGTCGCTTTTCCAGCCTTTGGCCTGGGCAATTTCGGCGGGGGACATACCCCGCTCGGCCATATCTTTGACCTCGATCAAGGCGCGGATTTGGGCGGCGATGCTGCCGAGGATGGCCATGGGGTTGCTGCCTTCGTCCAGTTCTTTATGCAGTTGGTCGTAGGCCCGGCGGGCGTTGCGCTGGCCGATGGCGTTGGACAGGCCAAACTGGTCGGCTTCTTCGGTGTAGGGGACAAGCAGATCAATATCGGCTTTGGTGATGGGCCGTTGGCCGGCGGTGTAGAGGGCCAGCTTTTCCAATTCGTTGTTGAGGGTATGCAGCTCCGCGCCGACCCGCCGGGCTAATAAATCGGCGGCGCCCGGTTCGATGACTGACTTATGTTCGGTCGCCCGGCGAATAATCCAGCCGGGCAAATTCTCCGAGATGGCAAACAGCGTCACCTCGCCGCCGACGGCTTTGGCCGCCTTGAGGATCAAGTGCGAGCGGTCCAGCGTTTTGGTTTCGACCAGCACCAGGTCGGTGGTGGGCGGCATGCGGCCCAGGTAATCCAGCAGGGCCTGCAACTGCTCGCTTTTATCGGGGCTGCTGGGGTTGGCAATAGTTTTGGCCGGGTCGCCTTCCCCACCCTCGGCCCGGCCGCTCAGCGAGGCCAGGAAGCCGCTGACAATCACCAGCCGCTTGGGAGCCAGAAAAGGCATGGCGTCGGTGTGCTGGCGCAAATCGCCCAGGCGCAGGGTCCGGCCATCCAGCAGAGCCATATTCATCTCCGCCGTCGCCGGATCGCCCAGGCCGGCGCGCAGCGCAGCTATCTTTTCGGCGCGGGAGAAATCGTCGGGGCCGTGAAAGACGTACAGCATAAGCGGTAAGGCGAGGAGGCGAGGAGGAGTGAGGCGAGGAGGCGAGAACGCGAAGCAATTCGCCTCACGTATCCTCGCATCCTCGCGTCTTCTTCGCCTCTTCGCACTATTGAACGGTTTCGACGCGGTGCGTAATCAGGTTGCCGGCGGGGTTGACGCTGACGTTTTTGATTTCCAGGTTGCCGGGCTGGCCGGTGGTAGTAAATCGCTCTTGCAGCAGCAACCCCAATGGTTGGGCTACAATCGCGGCCAGCGTCGCCGCCAAAATCGCCGCCGGAATGGTGGCCCAGCGGAAGCGGCCCCGGCTGGCGTCAAGGCTGATAGCGATAAAAGCAGCCAGGCCGGTCAGTAGACCGGTGGTGGCCACCACCGTGCCGCAGCGAGGATGGACGGCCAGTTCGGCCTCACCCTGGCGCAGGCGGCGCAGGGCTTCCTGGGCGGCGTGTTTGACCTCCGCCGTATCCACTGCGCCGTAAAGGGTAAAGCCGTTCCAATCGCTGCGGCCCACCAGCGACAGGTTGCCGTTGCGCCGGCTCAAAAGATGAATCGTCGCATGTTCCAGGCCGTGATTGCGCTGGATGCGGGTAATCAGGGACGAGTTAATTAAACCCATAAGGTAAAGCTCCTCAAAAATATTTACGATTTACGATTTACGATTGATTATTGTTCCAAATCGTAAATCGTAAATCCAAAATCGTAAATCTCACAGGGGTTTGGCGACAACAATAACCCGGTGGGTGTTGTTGGTGTAGGGCCAGCAGGTGACCAGGGTGATCCGTTCATCGGTGGTGGCGGCAATCCATTGGGCGTTGCGCTGGCGGACCTCAATTGGCTCGCCTTTTTCTTTGACAATTGTCTTTAAGTCAACCACGTATTCAAAAGCTTGATTGCCGGCGTAAACCGTAACTTTATCCCCCACCTCCACATTGACCAGATCACGAAAAACCTCGCCATTCACATTGTGGTGGCCGGCCATAACCGTATTGCCCGGCTGACCCAGGCGGGCGCTGGTTTCGTGCCAACCGGCGGCGTAATCGGCCACCTGCCAGATACTATACTGGTGGCCGTTTTGCTCAACCACCTGCCAACCGACTTGAATTACTTTAGTGTCAATGCCTACGGATGGAACGACCAGCCGGGTCGGGATACCATCACCATTGGCCGGCGGGTTGGGTGCAGGATCGGGTGGGGCCGGTTGGGGCGTGGCGGTAGCGGTTGGCGTGGGCAGTGGGTAGAGGTCTGGCGTCTCCGTCGGTGCTGCTGGCACAACAGGGGCCGGCGGCGCGGGGGTATCGGTTGGCGGCGGAGGCGGCGCATCTATGACAGGCGGGGCCTGGTCGCCGGGTTCAATCGTCACCGGGATGGGCGTCGGCTCATCGGCGTTGAGCGTTTCGGGCAAAAAGTTGGGCGGCGGCACTACCCAGGTGGCGGTGGGTGTGGGCGGCAGCGTGGGCGACGGGGTCAAGGTGGGCGGTGGACTCCAGATCGTAGCGGTCGGTGAAGGGGTAGCGGTCGGCGGTGGAGCAGCCTGGGCCAGCGCCCCCGGCGGAGCATTGAGTACCAACTCCCAGCGAGCCTGCACATCCTGATACGTCCAGAAGAGGGCCAGCGCGCTTAAGATGACTACCGTCCAGACAAAGCTGGCAAACATTAGGGCGATTTGCTCAAAGAGAATTTGTTTGTCTGATATCTTCATGAAGCGAAGCTTTCAAAAGCCCGGAAGTAGGCATAGTTCAAAAATTCAATAAGCTGGATTGACATTCGTAAAACGTAATGATCTGCCCGACAATCAGTCATTACATTTTACGTTTTATACCATAAAAAGTTTAAATCTAACTTGAACTACTCTCAGAATTGATTTCACGCTCTTTTGTAAAATTATAAGCCATAACCGCCAGGGAGACAACTAAAGCGGCCAAAGCCACAACCTGTACAGCCAGAAAACCGGGACCGATCAGCGCCGGCTGAGCGCGAAAAACTTCTAGCAGCAGCCGGCCCAGGCTGTAAAGCGCCACCAGCAGCCAAAAGTGAGCGCCGGGCCAGGGCCACCAGAAGCGACACAGAAACAAAATGACTAAAACCGCCAGGCTGACTCCGGCTTCGTACAGTTGGATGGGGTGTCGAGGGGCGCTGCCTACCTCAATAGCCCAGGGCAGGGCGGCTGGCGCACCGATGGCCTCCCCCCCCACAAACGCGCCCGTGTGACCGATAACAAGCGCTAAAGCCAACCCCGGCGCTAAGGCATCCAGAAACAGCCCCAACGGGACGCGCTGCCGCTGAAGATAGATGAGCATGACCAGTCCGGCCAACATCATCCCTTCCATAGGAGCCAGGGCGTTGCGGGACAAGGAGAGCGCCTGAGTCAGGTCGCCCACATAATTGTTCCAATGGCTTAACACAAACCACAGGCGCGCCCCGATGACTCCGGCCAGCAGGCCGTACAACCCGGCGTTGTAAACGTGGTCGCTATTGAAGCCCAACTGCCTGGCCCGGTAAGCCGCCAGCCACAGCCCGGCCCAAAAGGCCAGCAGTAATGACAAAGGATAAGTGGGGATGGCTAACGAACCAACGGAGAGAATGGGCAGCATAAATAAGGAATGGGCGAATGGCGAATGGCGAATCATGATTCGCCATTCGCCATTCGCTGAATCAGCTATAATTCTGACAGCTTTGCTTCAATGTAGGCTTTATTAATCGGGCCGGTAAAGATTTCGTTGACATTGCCGTTGCGGTCAATAAAAATAGAAGTCGGCAGGCCCAGGATATTATAGGCTTTAGCCGTGTCGCCGGTTTCATCCAGCACAATCGGATAGGTCACGCCAAACTCATCCAGAAAGGCCGGGATTTGATCCTTTTGGTCGGTGGTGGTGTTGTTGATACCAATAATCACCAGCGTCCCGGCATTGTCCACCGCCGCCTTTTGAAAATCGGGGAACTCGGCCCGGCAGGGACCGCACCAGGTAGCCCAGAAGTTAATCAGCACCGGCTTGCCTTTGAAGTCGCTTAGCCGCACGATTTCACCCTCGAGCGTCGGCAAGGCAAAATCGGGGGCCGGGTGTCCTTTGATTGGGGCCGGTTCGAGCGTGCCCGCTTCACCCCCACTGGCTACACTGCCCAGCAGTGTCCGCGAAAAGGCAATCCAGCCGCTGCCCAACATCAGCACCAGCCCGATCAGCGCCAGCCAGAACCAGCGTGCCTTCAAGAGCGGGGGAACAGGTTGAGGCTGGTCAGTGGATAGAGTTGAACTCATAAGATAGGTCTCACTTTCAAAAGTCTTCCTCCATTATGACCACGTCAAACCACTTTGTCAAACCGCCGCCAGAACCTTTTTGTGGGGATTGTGAACAAAGCACAAGCCATGCTACAATAGGCTAAATGACCGGGGACCGTAGACGGGGGAGCGGCGTTTGCTCACTATGGCCGGTCTTCTGTCTCCGGTCTACTAAGTACCTATCCGAATAACCTCGTAGTGACGCATCCCTATGCGTCCTCGGCTTGCATAGGGATGCAAGCCTACGGGTTTTCGGATAGGCTCTAAGGAGGAAAGTGTGATTCCAATCCACCGTATTGGCTGGTTCGCCTTGATTATTCTGCTCATTGGCTTGACCGGCTGCGCCGCCGAGGCCACCCTGGTCCCGCCCACGCCCCGGCCCAATCAAGAACGGGTTCAGATTGCCGACCTGGAAATTGTGACCGGCCAGACCATTTACGTTCCCGCTTACTCCGATATCTACTTTGACACCAACAAAAGTTTGGACCTGGCCATCACTTTGAGCGTCCACAACACCGACCTGGCCCACTCGATTGTGCTGACCTCGGTGCGCTATTACAACACCCAGGGCCAACTGGTCCAGGAGTTCATCAGCCAGCCCCGGCCGCTCGGCCCGTTGGAAGCCGTAGACTTCTTTGTGCCCCCTTCCGACGAAACCGGCGGCGTCGGCGCTAACTTTATCGTCGAATGGGGCGCTGAACAGCCGGTCTACGAGCCGGTGGTCGAGGCGGTGATGATTGGTACGATTACCTCGCTGGGGTTTTCTTTTACCAGTCCGGGTCGGGTGATTAGTCAAACGGGTACGTTTGGCGAGTAAGTCTTTAACTTTCCGCTCATAGACGGTCTGCAATCCCCGCGCCTTACCATGTCATTTCGAGCGACGCCAGGAGCGAGAAATCTTCCCGGAGTCACGCTTTAAGATAGAGTGGGGGGATTCCTCGTTCCGCTTCGCTCCACTCGGAATGACGTAAGAAGTTTGTTTTATTTCCCATAAATCCAAACCCTGTCATCCAATTGACCGCTATTTGTCAGCAAAGCGAATGTTAAGCCAGCGGGATTTGGGGGTATAATAACGCTTATGGACTTACCCCTCCAACGATATTGGCAACTGCTGGCCCGCTATCTGCGGCCGCTCCGCTTGAAGGTGCTGCTGCTGGCGGGCTTGATTTTTGGCGGCATTGGCCTGCAACTGGTCAATCCGCAGATCATCCGCTTTTTTATTGACGGCGCGCTGGCTGACCAGCCGGAGCAAACCCTGGTTTGGGTGGCCCTGGCCTACCTGGCGGCCTCGTTAGTGTTGCAGGCGGTCAATGTGGCCGCCACCTACGTGGGCGAAGATATTGGCTGGCTGGCAACTAACCACCTGCGGGCCGACCTGGCTTATCACTGCCTGCGGCTGGACATGTCGTTTCACAATGAGCACAAGCCGGGCGAGATGATCGAGCGGATTGACGGCGACGTGGCTGATATTGCCATCTTTTTTGCCCAGTTTGTCATCCGTATTGTCGGCAACTTGCTGCTGTTGATCGGAGTGCTACTGGTGCTGCTGGCCGAGGATTGGCGCATCAGCCTGGCCCTGGCCGTTTACACCGGCCTGGCTCTGGCCGGGGTGATCTACCTGCGCCAGATTGCCGTGCCCCACTGGAAGGCGGCCCGCGAGGCCAGCGCCCAGCTTTCCGGCTTTTTAGAGGAGCAGTTGGCCGGCACCGAAGACATCCGGGCCAGCGGCGCGGTGGCCTATACCATGCGCAACTTGTTCAAATACCACCGGATATTGCTGGAAAAGCAGCTCAAAGCCGGCAGCATCAACACCCTGTTGGTCATGGCCTGGCTGGGTCTTTACACCGTCGGCCAGACCATTGCCCTGGTTTTTGGCTACACCTTCTTTCAGGCCGGGCTGATCAGCGTGGGCACGGTTTTCCTGGTTATCAACTATACCGACAGCCTGTTCCGGCCTCTGCGCGAGATCACCAACGAGATTCAAAACCTGCAAAAGGCCGCCGCCGGCATCGAGCGGGTCGAGGCCCTCTCCAGCCTGGAAGGCAACATCAAAACGACAGGTCAGGCAGTGCTGCCGGACGGCCCGTTGGCGGTGGAGTTTGACCGGGTGACGTTTGGCTACAACGCTCAGGAGCCGGTGCTGCGCCAGGTTTCGTTCCGGCTGGAGCCGGGCCAGGTGCTCGGCCTGTTGGGGCGAACCGGCAGTGGCAAGACAACCTTAACCCGGCTGCTCTTTCGGCTGTACGACCCGACCAGCGGGACTATTCGCCTGGGCCTCAACGGCAGGGCGCTGGATATTCGCCAGGCCGGGCTGGACAATTTGCGCCAATCTATCGGGATGGTTACGCAGGAAGTCCAGTTGTTCCGGGCCAGTGTGCGCGATAACCTGACCTTTTTTGACCGAACTATCCCCGACGAGCAGATTTTAGAGGTCATCGAAACACTGGGCCTGGCGGCCTGGTTCCAGGGACTGCCGCAGGGATTAGAGACGGAACTGCAAAGCGGCGGGACCAGCCTCTCGGCAGGCGAAGCCCAACTGCTGGCCTTTACCCGCGTTTTTCTGCGCAACCCCGGCCTGGTGATTATGGATGAAGCCTCGTCCCGGCTCGACCCCGCCACCGAACAGCTTATCGAACGGGCGGTGGACCGGCTGCTGGCCGGGCGCACCGGCATTATTGTGGCCCACCGTTTGAGCACCGTCCACCGGGCCGACCAGATCATGATTATCGAAGCCGGCCATATCCGCGAGTTTGGCCGCTACACTGACCTGGTCCACAACCCGACTTCACGCTTTTACCAATTATTACAAACCGGCCTGGAAGAGGTGTTGGTGTAGTAAATTGTGAATTGTGAACGGTCAGAGATGAATATCTCATTAACAATTTACAATTGACAATTCACCATTCACAATTAGCAAGGAGGTTTTAGCTTCATGACCACCCCAACCGTCGAGACTCCCACCGTAGGCGTGCCTACCTGGAAATTTGTCTGGGGGATTATCCGTTTCCGGCCCTGGCTTTACTTTTTCAACAACCTGGCCGTGACCACCATGATGCTGAGCTGGCTGATCCCCGGCCTGGTGATCCGCGAATTCTTTAACCACCTCAGCGGCGAGGCCGCCGCCGGCTTTAACCTGTGGACGTTGATTGCCCTGCTGGTGGCCGGGGCAATTGCCCGTATGGGTGGAGTGTTTGGCATCATCCGCATGAATGTCCCCTTTATGCACACCAGCAACACCCTGCTGCACCGCAATATGCTGGGCCGTATCTTGCAGCGGCCCGGTGCGGCGGCGCTGCCCGAAGCGCCCGGCGAAGCTATCAGCCGCTTTGGCGGCGACACTGTGGAAATCCCGCTGTTTGCCCTGGGCTTAAACAATTTGTTTGGCAACGCCCTCTTTGCCGGGGTGGCTCTGCTGATCATGCTCAGTATCAACCCCAATATGACTCTGCTGGCGGTGTCGCCGCTGCTGATTATTGTAGCCGTGGCTAATGCCGCCACCAACCGGATTCAACTGTACCGCCAGGCGACCCGCCAGGCCAGCGGCATTGTCACCGGCTTTATCGCCGAAACCTTTGGCGCAGTTCAGGCGGTCAAAGTGGCCGGGGCCGAGGAGCGGGTTATCGGTTATTTTGCCAAACTCAACGAAAACCGGCGCAAAGCCGCCCTGAAAGACCGGCTGTTTAATGAAATCCTGCGCTCCATCTTTCAAAACTCCGGCGATTTGGGCACAGGCATTGTCTTGCTGCTGGCAGTGCAGCATCTGCAAACCGGCGCGTTCAGCGTGGGCGACTTTGCCCTGTTTGTCAACTACCTGGGTGCGGTCACGGAGTTTGTCGGCTATGTCGGCTTTTTATGGGCCAGGTATAAACAGGCCGGGGTGGCTGTTAGCCGCATGGTCCGCCTGCTGCAAGGCGCGCCGCCGCTAGAGTTGGTCCAGCCGGGGCCGGTCTACCTGACCGAGCCGCTGCCCGACGTGCCTTTCACCCCCCGGCAGGTCGAACATCGCCTGGAACTGCTGGAACTGCGCGGGCTGACCTATCATCATCCAGACTCAGGCCGAGGGATTGAAGATATTAGCTTGCGGCTGGAGCGCGGCTCTTTTACGGTCATTACCGGACGAATTGGGGCGGGCAAAACTAGCCTATTGCGGGTGCTGCTGGGCCTGCTGCCGCGTGAAGCCGGCCAGATACTCTGGAACGGCGCACATGTCGCCGCCCCCGCCGACTTCTTTACCCCGCCGCGCAGTGCCTATATTGCCCAGGTACCGCGCCTGTTCAGCCTGACCCTGCGCGAGAATTTGTTATTAGGCTTGCCGGAAGATCAGGTAGACCTGGCCGGGGCCATCCGGGCGGCGGTGCTGGAGCAGGATTTGGAGAGCCTGGAAAATGGGCTGGATACGCTGGTGGGTCCCAAGGGTGTCAAGCTGTCGGGCGGCCAGATACAGCGCGCAGCCACGGCCCGCATGTTTGTGCGCGACCCGGAACTGCTGGTCTTTGACGACCTATCCAGCGCCCTCGACGTGGAAACCGAACGCCTTTTGTGGGACCGGCTCTTCAGCCGCACCGCGCCGACCTGCCTGGTGGTTTCCCATCGCCGGGCCGCCCTGCGCCGGGCCGACCAGATCATTGTGCTCAAGGACGGGCGCGTTGTGGCTCAGGGTAAACTGGAGGAGCTGCTCGCCAGCAGCCCGGAGATGCAGCAGTTATGGGCCGATAGTGGGGATGCGAGCAGTGGTCGGAGGAATGGGAAGTAGGGACGTGGTTGTTAATTTGGACGGTTAAAACATACCCTGATTGGCTCTACCCTTTACCCCGGTTTTGCTCTAAAATCGGGGGATGTCTACTAAATCCACCCAATCAAATCTTACCCGCGGCTATACGGCTGCTTTGGCCAGTGCCGCTATTTTGTCCACCACAGCTATCTTTATCCGCTACCTGACTCTCACTTACCACATGCCGCCGCTGGTGCTGGCCTTCTGGCGGGCCGGGCTGGTGGTGCTGACCCTGCTGCCGCTGCTGGCGTTGCTGTGGCCCAGTCTGCTGTACGTAAAACGCCAACACCTGTTCTATTTGGGCGGCTACGGCCTGCTGCTGGCCGTGTTCAACTCCCTGTGGACGTTGTCGGTGGCGCTGAATGGCGCGGCGGTAGCAACGGTGCTGGCCTACAGTTCAGCCGCGTTCACGGCGCTGCTGGGCCGGTGGCTGCTCAACGAGCGCCTGGATTGGGCCAAGTTGCTGGCCGTGACTCTGAGCCTGGGCGGCTGCGTTTTGGTCTCCGGGGCGCTGGACCCTGCGGTCTGGCAGACCAACCTGATGGGGATTGTCGTGGGCGCGCTCACCGGCCTGGGCTATGCCATTTACAGCTTGATGGGCCGCTCAGCTTCGCAGCGCGGGCTGAACCCCTGGACCACTATCGGCTATACCTTTGCCTTTGCCACCGTCTTTCTGCTAGGCTTCAACCTACTGCCGGGGGGACTCATCCCCGGTGCGGCCATTCGTTCCGATGATTTCTTTGCCCTGGGGAGTACGCTCAACGGCTGGGGCGTCCTGTTCTTATTGGCGGCAGGGCCAACTATCGCCGGTTTTGGCTTGTACAACGTCAGTCTGAGCTACCTGCCTTCCAGCGTGGCTAACTTGATTGCCACGCTGGAACCGGCCTTTACCGCGCTGATCGCTTATGTCCTGCTGGGCGAACGACTGAACGGCTGGCAACTCGCCGGCAGCTTGATGATTCTAACCGGCGTGGTCTTCCTGAGAATTTACGAAGGGCGGCTGGCGAGCCAAAGGCTAGTCCCACCCTCAAGGGTCAGAGAAGCCGCTTCGGTGGAATAAAAAAGGAGTGCAAAAGCCAAGCTTTTGACCCCCTTTAAACTATCATGTCACTGCGAGACTGAAGGTCGAAGCCGCGTAGCGTCCCGTCCGAGACCCGGGGATTGCTTCGGCCTTACGGCCTCGCAATGACATTTTTATTGTTATTGTTCACTGACCACCGCGCGACCTGTCGCCCCAACTATGGGCGACGCTTCACCGGAAAGCGTGGCCGGCTGGGTCCGTGAAACTGCCCCTGGCCGGGTGCGTAGCACCACCAGGGTGAGAGCAATAGCCGCTCCCGTCACCAGGGCCGAGGTCAGGAAGATGCTTTGGGCCGACAGCCACCCACTGGCAACAGCCACCAGCAGCGGTCCAACCACCCCACCCAATGCCGCCGACGACTCTTTGAGGCCCATCACTTTGGCCCGATGCTCCTCGGCGGTCAGGTCGAGGTAGAAGGCGCTCAAAGCCGGGGCTAACAGCGCGCCACCCAACCCGGCAATGATAGCGACCACAAACATCGGCCAAAACTGCTCCACGACCGTCATCCCCAGGTAGAATAACAGGTTCAAGCTAAAGCCGAGGGCAATGATCCAGCGGCGGCCAAAGCGGTCGCTCAGCTGGCCCAGCGTCGTCTGGCCGGCGACCATGGCCAGACCATAACCGCCGACAATCAGGCCAAACTCGGTGGTGGTAAAGCCCAAGTTATCGTAAAAGTAAAAGACCATCTGCGGCTCGATGAAGGCGAAAGCAAATACACTCACAAAGTCGAGCAGCAGCAGCGTACCCAAAATCAGCAGCGGCCGGGGCAGCGAGGCCAGCCAACCGCCTGCTTCGCCATTCGCCGGACGCAGCGCGGCCACCGTCGGGCGCACCAGGACCGAGCGGGTTTCGGGCACCAAAAAAATGGCCGATAGCAGCCCCAAAAAAGCCAGTCCTGCCGACAGCCCAAACGGGGCAGCAAAACCCCAGTGATCGTACAGGAAGCCGCCTATGGCCGGGCCAAAGATAAAGCCAGCCCCATAGCTGCCCATCAAAATCCCCACCCACTGAGCGCGCTGTTGTTCGGGCATAATATCGGCCACCACGCCCATCGCCGACGGCAGCAGGCCCGCCGTAATCGCGCCCTGGAAGAAACGCACAGCAATGTAAGCGCCGGTTGACTCGACCAGCAGATAGGCCAAGTTCGCCAGCACCACACCGGCCAGGGCTACGAGGATGAGTGGGCGGCGGCCAAAACGGTCGGCCAGCGTGCCCATAAAGGGAGCTAACAAGAACTGGGCAATAGCAAAGGCCATGGTCATAAAGCCCAGCGCCTCCACCCCAGAGCCAAATTCGCCCAGGCGCTTGGCAAAGACTGGCATGACAATGCCATAGCCGGTCATCATCAGGCCCACGCTGGCGGCTAACAGCATGATGATGGTCCGCGCCCGGCGTGGTTCAAACACGACCGCTTCTTTAATGGCAGGTTGATTTTTGGTTGAATGTTCCATGATTGCAAACACACCTTTTGGGGATAGATTCAATTTCAGTTGGGAATTGGGGCCCAAAGCTTGCTTTGACTCTTCCAAACCAAGGTTTGGCCTCCAATTTCGGCAATCGCCCACTCATTTTGGTTACATCCATTTCACACCTGCCCAGTATAGCAATGATTAGCCGCCGCGTCATCCGATAAAAGGTGTATTCGCGACTCAACAAAAAAGGGAGCGACTGGGGTAGCCGCTCCCTTAAAAACACTTGTTTCTACACTTATTCGACAATAATTTTCTCGTCAATCAATTTCTGCTCCACCAGGTTGCCTTTGGGGTTAAAGCAGAAATGCTGCGGGCGCATTTGAAATTCCACATCAATCATAGCCCGGCCGGCCCGGTTCTTCTCCAGCGTAAAGACAACCCAATCGCGGTAGCTGTCGCTTTTGTAGGGGTTGAAGGAGACATGATCTTTGGAGAGGATGTGGAATTTGTTGTTCATGATGATGGCAATATCACACTCATAATCCAGGGCGGAACTGCCGCGCAGGTGGTACAGGTGCATCCGTTTGCTGCGCAGCCCTTCGCGGTCGGCGGCCACAATAGCCACAATCGGAATATTTTGGGTCATGGCCAGGTCTTTCAACCCTTCGACAATGATGGTGACTTTGTCGTTTTCGTCGGCGGCGCGCTCCGGGTAAATGGCAATTTTTTGCAGGTAGTCCAAAAAGAGGACCATCTTGCCGCCGGTAGCCTCGGCAATCTGGCGGGTCATCTCGCGGATGCTGTTGAGTGTAGTCACGGCCGGGCTGGCCTTCATCAGAATCAGGCGGTCGGCATAGCGGTTAATTGTTTCCATCGCTTTGGCAGTCTTGGGATGCTGTGATAGAATCTGTTGTAGACCGACATTCCCATCGTTTCGTACCCACTCCCGCGCCCGTTTGCTGACCACGATGTTATGCAAATCCTTAAGGCGAATCCCCGCACTGGCATCACTGGTGGTTGGATCAATACTTTCCTGGCAAATCAGTCGGTTTAATAAGTGAACTTCACTGTGTTCATAGGAGATGTAAAAAGCGTAGGTGGCTTCATTCAAGGCCAGGTTACGGGCCATTTGAAGGGCGGTAATGGTTTTGCCAATGCCTTGTGCGCCACCCAGCAGAACCAATTCGGTGCGGCGCAGCCCGCCGCCAATCAGGCGGTCAAGCTGGTCAAAGCCGGTGGGTACAGGTAAATATTCGTCAAGTTCACCCTGGACCACCATACGGTCGGCTTCTCTTAAAACCTGGCTCAGGCTGCGGGGGGCAGGGCCGCCGGGGCGGCGCTGGGCGGTAGCAGTCCCACGCGGCACGCGGGGCGCGGGCGATTGATCTGGAGGCGCACTCTGAGCGTTAGCTGGCGGCGTTGGCTGTGGCCGTGACGGCAGCGGCTGAACGGGGCGCTGCGATGGCGGCTGTGGCATTGGCTTTTCCGGCGAGGCTGGCATAGTTTCCCCTTAGCATCCCACTTGTCTGTTAGAAGATGAGAAAAGCAGTTGCCTCAGCCTGTGTTCTCCCCAAACAGATTGAAGCATCTACTTTATTAGATAAGTTGTTGAAGTTGATTATCTCAGTCATTATACCAGATAGGCCACCTCAAAACAACTGTGGCTTGTAGGTGATAAGTCCTAGCAATGTTAAAAAAGTTAAGGTAAAGATCAAGTAAATTCCCCAATCTCGTTCCCAAACTGAGTTTGGGAACGAGATTGGGGAAAGGCAAACTACTGTTGAAAACGCATCCTTTTATCCGCCTGGCCTATCAGGCCATCGAAACCTATTTAACAACCGGCAAAATCATAGCCCCCCCGCAGCCTCTACCGGTTGAACTGGCCGAGCCAGGCGCGGTTTTTGTCTCGCTCCACCTGGCCGATGGGCGGCTGCGCGGCTGCCGGGGCACGGTTACCCCCACCCAACCCAACCTGGCCGAAGCCATTATCCACACGGCCATCGCTTCGGCCACCGATGACCCCCGCTTTCCGCCCATGACGGCGGCTGAACTGCCCGGACTGCAAGTAAAAGTAGATGTCCTCAGCCCTATGGAACCCGTGACCGACTTGAGCCAATTGGACGAAAAAATCTATGGGGTTTTTATTCAATCCGGCTACCGCCGCGCCTTGTTGTTACCCGATATCCCGTCGGTTGACAGCGTTCCCCGGCAGTTGGAACTGGTTCGGCTCAAGGCCGGCCTGTCTCCCACTGAACCGGCCGAGCTTTTCCGGTTTACAGTGACTCGTTATCAAGAGAAAGGTTAAGTTAATGCAGACTCGTGTTCGACGCCCTTACGAAAAAAAGTTAATTAGCAAGGGCGGGGCGCTGATTTTTGGCCTGGGCCTGGGCGCTTTGCTGGCAACCGCTGCTATCGGCGTCGCCTTGGCCATGCCCACCCTTAGCCCTCATCTGGACAACCTGGTTTACCGCGCCCGCACTTATTATCGTAAACTCATGCCTCATCCCGAATATCTGCCCACCCCTGTCTCGACAGCCGTAGCAGCGGGGCCAACTCCGGCCGCGCCGGTCCAGGCGCAATCTACCGAACCTACCCCCACGGCGACTTTGTTACCAACTTCCACTCCCATCCCCATAGCAACTAGACTCACCGAACAGGTAGTTGTTCCCTCGCCGTCTCCTACCCCCAGCGTCGCCTTGCAATCCGTTGGCAGCAGCGTTCAACTCAGCGGGGTTAACCATCAATGGCAAACCTGGAACAACTGCGGCCCGGCGACGGTAACGATGAATCTCAGCTATTTTGGCCGGCCCGAACTGCAAGCCGACGCCGCGCCTTTCCTCAAACCCAACCGTGATGATAAAAACGTCAACCCGGAAGAACTGGCGGCCTATGCCCGCACCACCGGGCTGGAAGCCATTGTCCGGCGAGGCGGCTCGATTGAGCAGCTTAAACTTTTGCTCAGCAACAACCTGCCGGTGCTGGCCGAAACATGGCTGGTCCACGATGGCGACGGCCTGGGGCATTACCGGTTGGTTACCGGCTTTGACGATACCGCCGGCCAGTTCAACACTTTTGACTCGCTCAACGGCCCGGACTTCAAAGTGACTTATGAGCAGTTTGACAGCGATTGGCGCGTCTTCAACCGCACCTACGTGCTGGTCTATCCGCTGGAGCAGGCCGAGACGGTGGCGGCGATTATCGGCCCGGATATGGACGACGCTGTGCTGGATGAACGGCTGGCAGCCGAGGCCAGGGCTGAAGCTGAGGCTAATCCAAATGACGCTATTGCTTTTTTCAACCAGGGGGATGCTCTGACTCGCCTGGGCCGCTTTCAAGAAGCGGTAGCCGCATTTGACCGGGCGCGGCAGTTGGGGTTACACTGGCGGCGGTTGTGGTATTAATTTACCCCGTTTGAAGCGTATTATGCCGCCGGTCGCTACCAGGATGTTTTGGACCTGGCCGAGGCGACCCTCAAAGGTTCGGGTGGTCTGGAAGAAGCTTACTATTACAAGGGGCTGGCTCTGCGAGCATTGGGTCAGCCGGGTGCGGAGCAAGAGTTTCAGGCAGCGCTGGATTACAATCCTAACTTTGCAGCCGCAGCCGAGGCGATGCAAAATTAATGGAACTGAGGGAACTAAGGGAACTCGTAGGAACTGAGGGGAATAAGTTCCTTTAGTTCCTACGAGTTCCTTAAACCCCTTTAAAAAGCAGGTTATCCGTGTGGTACTTCCGCAGTCCTGAAATCGTTTTTGGACCTGACGCCCTCGATCATTTGACGCAGTTGAGCGGCCAGCGCGCTTTTATTGTAACCGATGAAACGCTGGTCAGGCTGGGGTTTGCCCAACGAGTCCAGGAAAAATTAACGCTGGCCGGTATCGCCAGCCAGGTTTTTAGCCAGGTTGAAGCCGAACCGGCCGTCGCTACCATCCAGCGGGGCGCAGATGCGATGGCCGCCTACCAGCCGGATTGGGTGGTTGGCTTGGGTGGGGGTTCAGCTATTGATGCAGCCAAAGCCATGTGGATTCTGTATGAGAACCCACAGCTTAATATTCTCGCCGTTACTCCTTTTGAACCACTGGGGCTGCGTCAAAAAGCCAAAATGGTCGCCATCAGCGCCACCAGCGGCACCGGGGCCGAAGTAACCTGGGGCATTGTGCTGACCGACCCGGAAGACCAGCGCAAAGTCGCCATCGGCTCACCGGAGAATATCCCCGATATTGCTATTGTAGACCCTTCACTGGCGGCGACTATGCCGCCCCAACTTACCGCCGATACCGGCATGGACGCCCTCACCCACGCCATTGAAGGCTATACTTCTACCTGGAACAACGATTTTGCCGATGGCCTGTGCCTGAAGGCAGTCCAGCTTATTTTTAACTACCTGCCGCGCGCGGTAGACAATGGCATGGATGAAGAGGCCCGCGAAAAGATGCACAATGCTGCGGCCATTGCCGGCCTCGGCTTTATCAATTCGATGTGTTCGCTGGCTCATGCGCTGGGGCACAGTCTGGGAGCGGTTTATAATTTGCCGCACGGCCGGACAGTCGGTTTGTTTTTGCCCTATACCATCCAGTTTAACAGCCTGGGCGACACCCCCCAGCCGCGCTACGCTGACCTGGCCGCGCTGTTAGGTCTACCGGCCGCTACACCCCAGCAAGGCGCCGCGAGTCTGGTCCAGGCCATTCGCCGGCTGGCAGCCAACATCGGCCAGCCGCTCTCCATCCGGCAAGCTGCCGAGATTTCGCCCGCAGACCTGGAAAAAAATCTTGATAAACTTGTTGAAAATGCCGAAAGCGACAGTCAAATTGTCACCCCCACCCGCCCACCCAGCACAGAGGACATCCGACAGCTCTTTCTCTATGCTTACCAGGGCAAAGATATTGATTGGTAATTAAGGTAGACAGTAAACGGTAGACGGGGGATTTTTCTGACTACTGATTACTGATTACTGACTTCTGCCCACAAGGACACCACACTTGATTCTGATTACCGGAGCGAGCGGCTTTCTAGGGCGAAACTTGTGCGAGCATTTAGCCAGCCAGGGCCACTCTCTGCGGGCGCTGGTTCGACCGGCCACTGAAACAACTTTTTTAGAGAATTTGGGGATTGAAATTGCCCGCGGCGATGTGACCGATGCTGCTTCGGTACAGGCGGCTGTGACCGGCTGTGATTACGTTATCCACGCGGCGGCCCACTTTCGGCTGTGGGGACCTCCACCGCCTTTTGTCAAAACTAACGTCGAAGGCACACGCAATGTTTTAGAAGCGGCGCTGGCTGCGGGAGTCAAGCGGTTTATTCATATCAGCACTATCATCGTGGTCGGGCCGCAGCCGCCGGGGGTCATCATTACCGAGGAGACTCCCTGCCGGCCCTATCCCACCGACAATTATGCCCTGACCAAACACCAGGGTGAACGCCTGGCCCGCGCTTATGTGGATAAAGGACTGCCGGTGGTTGTTCTCCGCCTGGGTGCGCTCTACGGGCCGCATGGTCATTATGCCTTTAACCGTCTCTTTTTTGAGGAGTTTCTGCGCAATTGGCGGGTGCAGGTCCACCAGGGCCGGCATTTTATCTTTCCCTGCTATGTCGGCGATGCGGCCAGGGCGATTGAAGCGGTGTTGACTCGGGGGCGGGTTGGCGAGGTTTACAACATTTCCAACCAGAGTATTTCCCACCACGAGGCCAACTTTATTGTCAGTTGCCTGGCCAATCGCAGCAGTTGGCGGGTCAACTTTCCCGGCTGGATTATGATCGAGTTTTCGCGGCTGTTAGAGTTTTTGGCCCTCTTTACCGGGCGCGAACCCTTTTACCCCAAAAACCTGGAACCGTATGTTTTTCATGATTGGATTGTGGATTTCAGCAAAGCCCAGCGCGAGTTAGGTTTTGAACCTTCCACCTTTAGCGAAGGTGCTCAACGCACGCTGGACTGGTACCGGTCTATTGGGTATGCGTAGCAGGGTAGCAAGGTAGCAAGTAGCAGGGTAACAAAAATGCTACCCTGCTACTTGCTACTTGTCTTTGCCAACCACCACAACAGGGCCAAAGTCAGGCCGGCCATCACGGCCAGGGCGACCAGTTTGAAAAGCCGGTCCTCGATGAGCAGGGCCAGCAGGCCAAAAGCGGCGCAGAAGGTGTAGTAGAGCGACACAATCTGGCGCTGGCTGAAGCCCAAATCAAGCAAGCGGTAGTGGAGATGGTCACGCCCGGCTACGGCGGGATTGCCGCGCTGCCGCCAACGTTGAACAATCAACCAGACCACATCCAGAATGGGAATGCCCAGCACCAGCAGCGCGGTAGCCACTTTGGCCGGGGCCAAAATAGAGAGCGAGGCCAGGGCAAAGCCAAGCAGCATACTGCCGCTGCTGCCCATAAAAATACGCGCCGGGTGGAAGTTAAAGGGCAAAAATCCCAGGCAGGCCGCGGCCAGCGCCAGCGGAAACAGGGCCACCACTGTCTGCCCCAGACTGTAGGCGTGAACGGCAAAAAGTAAACTGGCAATTGCCGCCACCCCGGCTGCCAGCCCGTCCAGCCCATCGAGCCAGTTGACTGTATTGATCATGCCCATAATCCAAAAAATGGTCAACGGATAGGTAATCCACAGCGGAAAAACGGTGTAGCCGCGGATGGGCAGCGTGACCCGCTCGACGATAATATCAAAGCCAATGGCTATCAAGGCCGCACCGAATTGGGCCGCAAATTGGGGCCAGGCAGGCAGTTCGCGCCGGTCATCCCATAACCCAAAGAGAAAAACAAAGGTACTGCCCACCAACACGCCGGTCAGCAGCTTGCGGTCTTCCGCACCGATGGGCGGCCACACTCCCAGCAGACTCAGAGCAAAGACCAGCAATCCCGCGCCTACAAAGCCGACGAACAGGGCAATCCCACCAACACGGGGTACTTCCCCCTGGTGCTCCCGTCGCCCGCCGGGCCGGTCAGTCAGCCTCAGCCGCTGCCCAAGCTTGGCGCTGAAAGGGGTAGTCAGCCAGGTTAGCATAAAAGCAGTGATAAAAATCACTAAATAACTCATCGAACTGAGCATAAAAGCATCGGCACAAATGAGCAAATCAGGTTATAGTTATTTTAATAGTGAGTTACCTTATTAGCGATATAGCCAACCAGAACAATTTCTTCCAAAATATTATGGAGCCGGGATTAGGGGATGAAAGGGATTTTTCTCAAATTTTTTAATTCCCTCACCCCCTAATTCCGGCAAAAACTTTTCGGGACACCTATGTTTGATTATAATGAAATTTGGAGGAGTATTGATGAAAACCGTGCTGATTTTGCGCCATGCCAAATCGGATTGGGGAAATTCAGGGCAGACGGATTTTGAGCGGCCTCTGGCTAAACGCGGGTTGGAAGACGCGCCGCGTATGGGTGAGGTACTGGCCCGTTTTGGCTATGTGCCCGATAAAATTTTGGCCTCGCCGGCGCAACGGGCCAAACAAACGGCCCAACTTGCTGCCGAGGCTTGCGGTTATCGGAAAGCGATTCAATGGGAGGAGTCTTTTTATGGTGGCAGCAGTGAGGATTTGATGGCCGCTTTACAGCAGTTGCCCACCACCGTTGAACGAGCACTGCTGGTTGGACACAACCCGACTCTGGAGGAAACGGTGGCAGTCTTGTCCAATCCTCAAGGAGGCAAAGAGCGGTGGACCAACGGCTGGGCCATCAAACTTCCCACCGCCGGCCTGGTCTGCATTAATTTTGACATTACGGATTGGCAGGAATTAGAACCCGGCGAGGGCGTCCTACAGTGGTTTGTCATTCCCAAGTTGGTCAAAGCGTTGTTGGAATAAGGCGGCGAGGAGAACAGAGATAGTAGATGGTAGATGGTGGATAGTAGATGGTAGATAGTAGACCTATCCTCTATTCTCTATCTTCCATCCTCTATCTTCTATCCTCTATCCTGTTCTGCCTCGCCTCCTGCGCCCGTCATCCCCGACTGCGCTCCAAGAGGGTCATCATGAGTAGGCTGAGCAAAATTTGCTCTTCTTCTTTGGCGCTTAAGGTTTGATCAATTTTTTCAACCTTAAAGCCCGTTTCCAAAAAGGCAGGTTGTTTTGATAAGCGCATCACCGTAGGACCGGGCTGGCCGGCTGAGCCGGGGCGCGTCACCAGATAAGCCGGATTAAAAACATAACCGGAAAACATGCCAATGACCGGGATTTCGCCAAAAAGGGCGTCTATGACTTTGATCATGGCGTTCTCTTCCTGAATGTGGAAAACAACCTGTTCGCCGTCAAAGATGTCGTAGCTGGCTTTCCAGAGCGAGCGCATCCCGCGCCGCTTGATTGCCCCCAGGCTCATGCCCTGGCTATCGCTAAAGTTGTAACGAGCTGAGAAATCAATAATCCGGTCGGCTTTAATAGCGTAAATCTGGCGGCTCTGTGATTGGTCGGAGAAGATGTTGATAGCTTCTTTCAGCTTGAACAGCTTTTGCTTAACATACATAATTTCTGTGCCGTTGGCATCGCGCACAAAAATTTGGGGAGCCAGGGCCAGAACTTTGAAGGTCATCGTTAGAGGGTAGTTCACAAATTTCTCCTTGGCACGCTGCAACTTTCCATAACAATTCCATTATAACCATGTTGGGGAAGATTCGCAACGTTGCTTTTATTTTTCGTGAGGGTTAGAAGATCATGATCCAACTCACATTAGAACAAATCGTCTCTTTAAAAAACTGGTTCCTGCCCGACTGGCCAGGCCCGCTAGTCGGCTTGCATATTATCCACACCGGATATGGGCATGGTTGGGCTGACCGCTGGCCCAACCCCAGGGCGTTACTGGTGGAAACCGCCCACAACTACTCCTTTGCGGGCGATCCGGCGGCACTGACCTCGACCGGTCTGAAAGGCTTAATTTCAGGCTTTGTCGAAGCGCCGGAGCCTTTTGTTCCACTGCTGCAAGAAACCTTTCCCGATGCCTATGAGTGGGGGCGGGTGATGTTTGAACTACCAGCTCAGCCGGATTTTTCGTGGCCGGATGATTTTCTGGTCCGCCGGCTCCAGGCTGCCGATAGCGGTCATCTTGAAGGCTTGAGCCAGGAGACGGGCTGGATCAGCAAAACCTGGGGCGGCCCGGCCGGGCTGGCGGCAAGCGGCATGGCCTGGGGTGCGTTTGCCGGAGCGCGGCTTGTTTCGGTGGCCTGCTCATTTCTTGTGGGCGAACGGTACGAGGACATTGGAGTCGTGACCGAGGCGGAGTATCGGGGCTTGGGGTTAAGCCAGGCCTGCGCCGGGGCGCTCTGCCAGGATATTATCCAACGAGGCCGCCGGCCCAGTTGGACCACTTCGCTGGACAACGCCGCCAGCCGTCGGGTCGCCGAAAAACTGGGCTTTACTTTTCACCGGCACGACCGGCTTTTTCTGGTTGGGATAGACGTTCCGTAACCCCTATACCCTTTGAAAATCCGTTAGATTCCTTCATCCCCCGCTATTTTATGTTATACTATTTAGGTCCAAATTGAAACCCGGCACAACGACGTGAAAGGATATCACCTTATGTACAATCTTACCCTGGGACGGGCCGAGTGCAGCCATTATGATTGCGCCACGCGGAAGGAGTGGCTGGTCACCAATGGACTGGGCGGCTATGCCAGCGGCACGGTCAGCGGAGCCAATACCCGCCGCTACCATGGGCTGCTGGTAGCGGCCCTGCGGCCTCCGCTGGAACGGGTGATGCTGGTCCCCAAAATTGATGTCATGGCTCATTACGATGGCGATGGCAAAATCTATCCCCTGGCCACGAACGAATACACCAGCAATACCATTGAGCCTCGCGGGTATCACCACATCGAATCCTTTCATCTAGAAGGGTTGATCCCGGTTTGGGTTTATGCCCTGGCCGACGCCCGGCTGGAACAGCGCATCTGGATGGCGCACGGCCACAATACCACCTATCTAACCTTAAGCTTGGTTCGGGCCAGCGACACCCTCTGGCTAAAATTGACCCCGTTTTGCGCTTATCGAGATTACCACAGCCACCAGCGCAGTAGTTGGCGGCCCAAAATCATTCCGGTCAAGGGAGGCTTTGAAGTGCAAGCCTCGGCCGAAGCTCAACCTTATCGCATTATGGCCGACCGGGGCCGTTTTACCCCTCACGGGGAGTGGTATTGGAATTTCAGGCACCGTGAAGAAAAACAGCGGGGACTGGACGAGGTAGAGGATTTGTATACCCCCGGCTATTTCAATATGACCTTATACCCCGGTGAAACCCTGACCCTGGTTTGCTCCACCGAGCCGCTTGAGCCGCATGCCGGGCTTGAACCGTTACAACAGGAACGCCAGCGCCAGACGGTCCTTAGCCAAAACAACCCGCCTGATGAACCTGCCTGGATTAGCCACCTGGCTCTGGCCGCCGATCAGTTTATTGCCCGGCGGTCTATCCCTTTGCCGGATGCTGCCCAGAAAGCAGAGGCTGGCACAACCATCATGGCCGGTTACCCCTGGTTTAGTGATTGGGGCCGTGACACCATGATCGCCCTGCCAGGGTTAACTCTGGTCACAGGCCGCTATACCGTAGCTGCCAGTATTTTGCGTACCTTTGCCCGTTATCTCAACCAGGGCATGCTGCCCAATCGTTTTCCCGATACCTCCCCCATTCCCGATTACAACGCCGTTGATGCTACTCTCTGGTATTTTTACGCCATCTATCAATACGTGCGCTACACTCAGGACCTTAGCCTGGTTAAAGAACTGTATGACAAGCTGGTTGAAATCATTGACTGGTATCGGCAGGGGACGCGCTACAATGTTTACGTGGATCAGGCCGATGGCCTGGTCTATGCCGGCGAGCCGGGCCTCCAACTAACCTGGATGGACGCCAAGGCCGGCAACTGGGTGGTTACGCCGCGCACCGGCAAACCGGTCGAGGTCAATGCCCTGTGGCACAATGTACTGCGGGTTATGGCCGACCTATCACAGCGGTTGAATCATAAAACAGCGGCGCGCGACTATCACAGCCAGGCCGATTTTGTGGCGGCGCAGTTCCGGCAGCGCTTTTGGTTTGAGGCCGGCGAGTATCTTTATGACGTGATTGATGGCCCCTTGGGTGAGCTTCACCCTGATGGCCGGCGTTACGATGATAGTTTGCGGCCCAATCAAATCCTGGCGGTATCCCTCCCCTTTCCATTGTTGAGCGAGGCCCAGGCCAAGGCGGTGGTTGACATCTGTGCCTTGCACCTGGTCACTTCTTACGGTTTACGCACCCTGGCCGCGGAAGACCCGGCCTATCGGCACCGCTGCCGGGGCGACGCGCTGCAGCGTGACAGCGCCGCCCATCAAGGCACAGTGTGGACCTGGCTGCTAGGACCTTTTGTGACCGCCCATTATCGGGTTTACCAAAACCCGGAACTGGCCCGCTCTTTTTTGACCGCCCTGGAGCATCATCTGTGGGATGCCGGCCTGGGGTCCATCGGCGAAACGTTTGATGGCGACCCGCCCCACACCCCACGCGGCTGCATCGCCCGTGCCTGGAGCGTAGCCGAGGTGCTGCGGGCATGGCGAGAAACCCAATAGTTGTCAGGTTTAAAAGAGGCTTTTTATCTTTTTGCAGTGGGTGCTATAATTTGTCTATTCTGAATTATTTCTTGCAGGAGCCTGAATGAGCGCCGAATGGAGCAAACCAACTAAATACATTGTCGGAGTGGGTTTATTTCTGTTTAGCCTGTATATCCTTTACCTCAGTCGAGACGCGCTTACCCTGCTCATTGTGGCCGCGCTCATCGCCTTTTTGCTGACGCCGCTGATCAACTTTTTTCATCAACGTCTGAAAATCCCGCGAGGGTTAGCGGTGCTGTTGTCCTATTTACTGCTTATTTTGTTTATTTTACTCAGCCCGCTGATTTTACTACCCCCCATTATTGATGGTTTGCAGATCATTGCCTCCATTGATTACCAGATTTTGATTGACCGCAGCCAGAACTGGTTGACCAGTACCCTGTTGAGCCTCCGTGCCAGCGGCCTGCACATTTTTGGCATGCCGATTGATCTCTCGGGGTTAGTTGACCCCGCTCTGGAAGCGCTCCAGGCTTCAGACTCGACCACCCTGACCCTGCCGTCGCTCCAGGCGATCATCGAGCCGCTGCGCTCGGCCGCGACCATCACCTATGGGCTGGCCACCAGCGTAGCCGGGACCGTAGTTTCGGGGGCATTGAGTGTGGTCTTTACCCTTTTCTTTGCTATTTATATGAGCCTGGACTCCTACAAATTTCGGCCCTGGTTTTTAAGGGGCATTCCCGAAGCCTACCGGCCCGAAATTGCCCATTTGCTGGAGCGGCTGCGCCGCATCTGGCAGGCGTACTTTAGGGGGCAGCTTACTCTTATGATTACCATAGGCATTATCACCTGGATTGGCAATACCGCCTTGGGGCTGCCCGGTGCATTTGCCCTGGCCTTTATCGCCGGGGTAATGGAGTTAATTCCCAACCTGGGACCTTTTTTGGCCGCCGTTCCGGCCGTTATTGTGGCTCTGATTCAAGGCTCGACTTACCTGGATATCAATAACTTTTACTTTGCGTTGATGGTGATTGGCTTTTACTGGCTGGTCCAGGTAACCGAAAATAATCTGATCGTGCCGCGTGTGTTAGGCGAAGCAGTCGAACTCCCCCCGCTGGTGATAATGGTGGGTGTATTTGTCGGGGCCAGCGTGGGTGGTATTTTGGGAGCGCTGCTGGCTGCCCCGGTGATTGCTTCGGCCCGCGAGGTTTTGAGTTATCTTTACGCCAAATTGTGGGGCCAGGAGCCTTTCCCGCTTGAAACACTCGAAGCGTTGAGCCAGGCCAGGCCCTCGCTGTGGGACCAGCTAAAAACAATGCTGGCCAGGCTACAGTTAAGGCTTAACGGCCGGCCCAAGCTGCCCCAATCCGAAAAAAAACAAGCTGAGACTTCGGAAAATTGACCGGCTCGATCAGGTCTGTCAAATTGCTTGACTGTAAGTTCCAGATAAGCTATATTACTGACTACTTTAACTCACTCGTCCAGAAAATAGGAAATTTGATGACCCAAAATTCAGACAATGGCTCCAAGAAATCCCGGAAACCCACTGCGCCTACCACCGTTTTGTTTATTCGCCATGGTGAAAATGCCTGGACCGAGAGCCATAAATTGGCCGGACGGACGCCGGGAGTTTCCTTAAATGAGTACGGCCAGCAGCAAGCCGAGGCCTTGGGCAAACGGCTGGCCGAGGTCAAACTGCATGCCATCTATGCCAGTCCGCTAGAACGCACAATGGAAACGGCCCAGGCCATTGCCCAACACCACCCTCACCTGGAGGTAAGAGCCTATCCCGGCCTGTTGGAAGTGGATTATGGGGAGTGGACTGGCGAAGCTATCAAAAAATTAGTCAAAACCAAAGCCTGGCCCATTATCCAGGCTTACCCAACCGGGGCCAGTTTTCCAGGTGGGGAAACTATGTTTGAGATGCAGGCCCGCTGCATCAGAGAAATCAACCGGCTGGTTACATGCCATCCTGAGGAAATGATTGCCATCGTGGGTCACGCCGATCTGATTAAAGCGGCCGTGGCCCATTATCTGGGCGTCCATTTTGATTTGTTTCAACGTCTAGTCATCAGCACGGCTTCGATCACCACCATCAGTTTCAGCCCTATGGGGCCGCGGGTGCTGGCGGTTAATGACACCAGTCATAACCCTCCCCGGCCCCAGTCGAACAAGAAGGCCAATAAACAAAAAGGAAACTAATAAAATTATGGCAGGTGAACTTGTGGATTTTAATCCGGTTTCACGTATTACCATTGGCAGCGTTGGCCCGCCCGGACAGCGTGTGTTTTTGTTACAGGCTAACCAGGGCACGGCCATGATTACCTTGAAGTTGGAAAAAGAACAGGCCATGGTTTTAGCTTCAAGTGTCATTGAACTGCTGGAAGAATTGGACGAAAAATATCCTCGTCCCCAATCTAAATTTGATAAACCGCTTAGCGCCGATTTGATGCTGCGTGAACCGATGGAACCAACCTTTGCCATCGGCCAGATTGGGCTGGGGTATGATCAGGAACACGATTTGGTGGTTCTGGTGGTCCAGGAAATTGAGTTTGAAGGCCTGGAAAAGCCGGCTACTGCCCGCTTTTGGGCTACTCGCGCCCAAATTCAAGCCCTCAGCGATCACACCCTGGAGATAGCCAGCAAGGGACGGCCCATTTGTCCCCTGTGCGACTCACCCATGGACCCAGAAGGTCACTTTTGCCCCCGGAGTAATGGACACGAAAAACCGTTATGGTCCTGAAGCACGCGCTTGAACCAGATGAAGTTCTGGCCCAAATAAGAACAGTTCGTTTATTAAATAAGGCCGGTTCATCCTTCTATGGCTCGCCGCAGGAGGATGAACAAGTCTCGATTGCCCTGCTCAACGGCCTGATGGAACTGCAAGGTTTGATGCCGTGGAGTTCCAACTATACCTTTTTGGTAAGTTTGGGCCAACTGGCCGATCAGACCAAGCTGCTGGCCATTTACAAGCCCTGCCAGGGAGAACGTCCCCTGTGGGACTTTCCCGATGGCACCTTGTGCCGGCGTGAATTTGCCAGCTATCTGGTGAGTCAAGCATTGGGTTGGCCCAGTATTCCACCGACGGTGTTGCGCGATGGACCTCACGGCCCCGGCTCGGTGCAGCTTTTTATTGATGCCGAATACGAAGCTCACTACTTCAACATGCGTGACGACTCCGGTTTTACCGATGAGTTCCGGCGGGTCGCTTTATTTGATTTTATCGTTAATAATGCCGACCGCAAAGGCGGGCACTGCCTTAAAGCCAAGGATGGCCGGCTGTGGGTCATTGACCACGGACTGACGTTCCACACCGATTTTAAGCTGCGGACGGTCATCTGGGAATTTTGCGAGGAAGCCATTCCTGCGACTCTATTGAAAGATTTGCAAAGGCTGCAAAGCCAGATGGAAACGTCGTCAGAATTTTGCCAAATCCTGTCCTGTTTGATCAGCACCCGCGAAATTCAGGCCTTGAAAAAGCGGCTTGATCGGCTGATTGCCGCCGGCCGCCTGCCAGAACTGCACCCAGGGCGAAACATTCCCTACCCGCCGGTTTAGGATTAACAACTTCGTAAGAGTCCAGCGACGATGCTGGACTCTTTTTATTTAAGCCGAAAATCACCCTTCGATACGGGCTAACGCCCTACTCAGGATGATTTTCGAGCTAATTTAAGGAATGGGGATAGCAATAGTAATTCCCAGGGCTTGCAGCGGCTCGATCAGCACCGCCGGAAACAGGCCCAACAGGACGGTGGCCGCCGAGAGCAGCACAATCAACAGCAACAGCAGGGGAGGTTCCTGGACGGTAAAAACAACGGTAGGTCTGGCTGACCCTTTGTTGGATCGGGTCAGCCGGCGTGGCAATAAGGTGGACCTGAACCCGCGCAGGTACCCCAGGGCCACCCCCAACCCGGCCAGAGCCAGCAACACAGACCAACCCGGCTCTACCGCCGCCATCGAGCGCAAAAGCTGCCAGTGGGTGGCAAAACCGGCCGTAAAGGGGGTCCCGGCCAGAGTCAAGCCGCCCAAAGTCAGGCCGGCAGTGGCGATTGGCATTTGTTGGGCCATCTCTCGCAGTTCAACAAAACCATCACTTCCGGCGCGGAGGCGAATGGCCGAGGTGCTGGCGGCAATCAAGGTCAAGGCCAGCGCCCGCCCGATTAAACTAACCAGAATGGTGATAACGCCGGTCTCCCCACCCAGGCCCAATAAGGTCAGGGTACAACCCAGGTCAAACAGCGCGGCATAGCCCATGAGTTCGCTAAAACCGCGCTGCACACTGGCCGTAATCCCCCCCATCAACGCCGTTGCCACTCCACCCATAATCAGGGCTTGCACCGCTTGCGGCGATTCGACCAGCCAGGGGAAATCGGCCAGCAGATGGATTAGAGTTGAAAAAGCAATAATGGGAAAAGCGATCAGTACAAAGGCAGCGGTGGCCGGCGCAGACTCGCCGGAGGTAGTGGTCAGCCAACTATGAAAAGGCACAACCGCCAACCAGAGGGCAAATCCAAAGCCCACCAGCAATGTGGTTTGTTCTAAATTACCACTCGTTTGTAACCCGCCGCTCAACTGATAAAAGTCAATACGCCAGGCCGCCAGCAAAAACAAGGGCGTCGCCAGCGACATCAGCACCAAAAAGCGCAGGGCAGCGCGGGTAGAGTCAACTCGCCCCCCTTGAATCACAAAAACCGTTAAAATAACCGCCACTTCAATGAGAATAGCGATAATCCCCAGATGGCGCGACAGGCTGGCCGCCCCCAAAAGCCCCAAAATAGCCAACCCGGCCGGATAAAAGGTGCGATTGTCACGCCAACTGGTGCTGGCCGCCGTCCGGCTTTCGCGTTTGGGCCGCGTCTGGGGGAGCAGGGCCGGTATTAAAAAAAGCAGGGCGGTAGCGGCAAACAACAACAACAAAGTTACTTGCGAAAAACGGTCCAACTCGATGCTGCGACCTAAAAAATTTAAGATGATGCCGGTCGGCAGCCAGGTAACGAACCAGGCTAAAAGGAGAGCTACTCCTGCGGCCATAATCGCGCCCAGCCCCAGCCGCCGCAGCACATAAACAATAGGGACAGCCCCAATGGGTAAAGCGATGAGCCAGAAGGCTTGAGGGATCAAAATTCCTCCTCCAACCCGGCCCCTTTGGCAATAATCAGGTAGCCAATTGCCAGGGCAATCAATAAATTGACGGCGCCCCACAGCCCGGTCATCAATAAACTCTTCTCGATGGTGGTGTAATACAAATCGAAGCCGGTCAAAGCGGTAAAGAGGCCATGCGCTACTCGCATGGGGTCTTCGGTCAGGATCAGGGTGACCAGGCCGGCTAAAACCAGCCAATAGACCGCCGTAGTCATATTCAGCGATAAATCCGGCAGCGCAAATGTATTACTCAAGGTGTTGGCAATGATGATCATCAGTAAGACCACCAAAACCCTGAACATGAACCCGGTAGCGGCCGGGCTGCGCCGGCGGTCTTGACCCTTTATCAGTGACATGAGAGAGAAATTAGGCCACCATTTAAAATTGATCCAGCCGGCGCCTTTATTCCGCTCTGCCGGGGAGGTAAAAAAGGCCAGCCGAGTGGAAACCTGTCGGGCCGACAAAAAAAGAATGGGGCAGATAAACGCGCCAATCATGACCTTTAAAGCCGCCAGGTCGGGCCGGATAACACGAGATAAAATCAGGCCGGCCAGGATATACTGCATCAGCAAAGCCAGAATTAGCGTTCGCCAATCCCGCGCCACCAGAATAACCCCGGCGGTGATAAATAGCCCCAGCAGGGCTGACTCTTGGGTTAAAAATTGTAATCGAGCTAAAATTTCCGGTAAGGTTGGCATTAAAAATAGGTGTTCGCTTTAGATTACTCTCGTTCCCAAACTGACGCGAAGCGTGGGAACGAGAGTAAGATGTTCGCTTTACGTTCCTAACAAAATAATCAAAATACCGACTAGCGCGGTGAACAAGGCCCAGCCCATATAGTGGCGACCCTCAAGAATGACCCGTATCCGCAAGATAAAACGGCCCAGCCAGTTTAGCCAAGCGGCCCACCAGGGTAATAACCAGCCCAGGCGGGCAAAATCGGCCAGCAGGAAAGGAGCTATTTTTAGTCGGCTAGTCAAAGTTGGCCTGAAATAGCCCAGCCCAAATCCACCCAGAATTGTGACCACCAAAGCGCCTACAATGGCGGCTTCCTGTTGAAAATTGGCCGGGGGCAAGTTTGTCCGGGTCAGCGTCGCCAGAATCAAAGGGGCCAGGCCGGGGATCAAAAACGGGACCATGACCACAATACCCACCATTGAACGCCGCTCGCTCTGTTCGTCCCCTTGCCATAAGAGTAGCCAATAACGGACCAGTCCACTCAAGGCCAGGCTTTCGGACAAAATGACCAAAAACAGCAGCGGGATATTATCTCTCAGCAGCAGGGCGTGGTAAAGGGTCGTCCGGGCTAACCAGCCCAGCGAGAAAGGCAGCCCGATTAGAGTCAATGTGGCCGCAACAGCCGGCAGATAGGGCCAGGACCAGGCGCCTTCGGTGAGGCGGGGTCTACCCAGATGAGGTGTGATCCACAAAACGACGATGCTCAACATCAAGCCGACGCTGTAGGCTGTCGTCGCTCCCTGGTCCAGCGGCGCAACCAGCACCAAAAACGCCGTTCCAACCAGCAACAAGCGAGCCAGCAAATCCGGTTGCTCGTCCGACAGCCAGGCCAGCAGCCCATTGAGCAGCATAAACAGCCCGAACAACCAGGGCATCAGGCCGGTCTGCGGTTGAACCAGCACCCGCATTGCCAGGTAGACGCCAATGACCAGCGACAGCGCCAGATAAGCCAGCGTCCCATAATCCTGCCAGCGACCATGCACGTTGGTTTCGATAAAAGGATACAACCCCAGCCGCAGCCACAAGGCCAAGCCCAGCCACAGCGCCCCTGGCCCGGCGCCCGGCGTTGGCCCCAGGCTGGCCAACATCAGCCCGGCGATAGTAAATAAGCCCAGAAAGATGCGGGCAATACTCAGCTCGCGGTGGCCGCGCTGAAGCCAGTAAAACATGGTCAGTACATCGAAGCCCAGGACGGCATACACCAGGGTCAGGCCGTTGGCCGAGACAAACAGAAAACACGCCCCCGCGCCCAGGACCAACCAGATTGCCAGGTCGCTGACATTTTCTTCTCGCTTAGGAGGCGCGGGGAGGATCAAGGGAGTAGCCAGCGTGACTGCCAGCAAAATCAAGATGGTCAGCAGCAAAAAGGGCAGACTCAGCGCGTCGGCGCGAATGGTCAAAGCGGCGACCGTATCGGCGCTGGAGAAGTTCCAGCCGGAGAGCAGTTCCAATCCCTCGCCGGCCGCATCCGCTCCAAAGGTGAGGCGCACCCCCGCCAAAGCTACGGCGGCCAGACCAACCACCACCGGCGCACTCCAATGGCGCAGTTCCGACTGCGCCCGCCAGCGCGAGGCCAATTGCAAGGCAACCAACGGCAAAATGAAAGCGCCCAACAGCAAAACCGCCGCCGGCGCTAAGGGAGAAAATAAAGCCCCGAACATGAGGGTTTGAATTGTAGCACAAGGCAAAGAAAAGACCAAAATACTCGGTCTTCCATCTTGCGTGTTGCATTTGGGGTTAAGATATGACGGTCCGCCGTCAGCAGTCTAAAAAAAGAGCGCCCCTGGTTGAGAGAGACCAGGGGCGCAGTGGGGATGCGGTGTGTGGTTTTTGCCTGCCACACTCAGGCCATAGGAGGGTACTGGATATCAAAAGGATAAGATGACGCGAGGAGGCGAGGAGGCGTTTATCGTATCTTCGCCTCCCCGCCTCACCTTTCATCGCGTCACGAGACTCGCCGGTTCTGCATGCGTTTGCGCAGGAACGTCGGCACTTCTAAATCTTCGGGATCATAATTGGTTTCCCGACGAGGCTCTTCGCGGGTGATGGGTTCTCTGGGTTTGGGCGGCTGCGGGAAGGCGATGGTTTTGGGAGAGGTAATGGGTTCTTCTTTGCGCTTGCCGGCCACGTAGGGTTTGCGCTGCGCCACCGCGTCGAAGCCGGTTGCAATCAAGGTGATGCGCAGCTCGTCGGCCAGGCTTTCGTCAATTACCGCGCCAAAGATGATGTTGGCGTCGGGATGGGCTTTGCGCTTGATAATTTCGGCGGCCTCATTGACTTCAAACAAACTGAGGTTGGGGCCGCTGGTAATATTGAACAAAATACCTTGTGCGCCGTCAATGGTCACATCCAGCAGCGAGGACGAGACCGCGCTTTCGGCGGCCTGCACTGCCCGATTTTCACCCGAGGCGATACCGACGGCCATCAACGAGGCCCCGCCGCCGGTCATAATGGTCCGCACATCGGCAAAATCAAGGTTAATCAAGCCGGGCACGGTGATCAGTTCCGAAATGCCCTGGATACCCTGACGCAGCACATCGTCGGCAGTGCGAAACGCCTGAGTCATGCTGGCCCGTTTGTCCACAATTTCCAGCAGCCGGTCATTGGGGATGACAATCAAGGTGTCCACCCGCTCCTTGAGGGCTTCGATACCTTCCAGGGCCAAATTCTGGCGGCGGCTGCCCTCAAAACTAAAGGGCTTGGTGACCACGCCGATGGTCAACGCGCCACTTTTGCGGGCCAACTCGGCAATAACGGGAGCCGCGCCGGTGCCGGTGCCGCCGCCCATACCGCAGGTCACAAAAACCATGTCCGAGCCGCGCAGCACTTCTTCCAAATCCTGTGACGACTCTTCGGCGGCTTTCGCGCCCACTTCGGGGTTGCCGCCCGCGCCGAGACCCCGCGTCAGCTTATCGCCAATGCGGATGCGCTGCGGGGCGTCGCTCATCAGCAGGGCCTGGGCGTCGGTGTTGACGCAGATAAAATCAACCCCGCGCAAGCCTTCGGCAATCATGCGGTTGATGGCATTGCTGCCACCGCCGCCGACCCCAATCACTTTAATCTGGGCGAAATTCTCCGGCTGGATTGAATAATTTCCATTTTTACTCATGATGTTTCCTCCTATGATACGGTAGACGGTAGTCAGTAGACGGTAGTCAGGGAAATCTTACGAGCCTGCTACCTTGCTACTCTGCTACCCTGGTAAAAACACTTTCAGCCATCCTGGCATTTTTAACGAACTCCCACTGGGTTGATGGTTAACTTGCTGCGGCAAATCATGCTTGATGCCCCACTCAAGCAGCCCCACGCTGGTGGTAAACGCCGGGCTTTGCAGCGAGTCCACCAGGCCGCGCAAATTCTGCGGCTGGCCGATGCGGGCGGGTAAACCCATAATGTCGCGGGCCAAGTCGCGCAGTCCGGCCAGGTCAGCCACGCCCCCACAAAGGACCAGCCCCGCCGGCAGCAGTCCATCGTAGCCGCTGCGCTTGATCTCTTTCAACACCATCTCCAAAATTTCCTCGGCGCGGGCTTCGATAATTTCCGACAAAAACTGGCGCGAGATGCCTTGTTGGCCATCCTCCCCAAACATATTCACCCTGACCGTTTCTTCGGGCATAATGGTGTGGGACAGGGCATGGCCGTATTTGATTTTTAACTCTTCCGCCGTACTGAAGGGAGTGCGTAACCCCACCGCAATATCGTTGGTCACTTGTTCGCCGCCGGTGGGCAAAACCACCGTATGCCAGATGCTGCCCTCGATGAAGATGGCAATGTCGGTGGTGCCGCCGCCAATATCCACCAGCACCACCCCCATCTCCCGCTCGATGTCGGTCAGGGCGGCCTCACCGGAGGCTAACGGTTCCAGCACCAGCGCGTCAATTTGAATCCCGGCATTTTGGACACACTTGATCAGGTTACGGATGGAGGAGGTTGAGCCGGTGACAATGTGCGCTTCGACTTCCAGCCGGTAGGCTTGCATGCCCAGCGGGTCGCGCACCCCGTCGTCGCCATCTACGGTAAAACCGCGCGGGATAATGTGCAGAATTTCGCGGTTGTGGGGGATATCAATGGCGCGGGCCTGTTCCAGCGCCCGTTCGACATCTACCGGACGGATCCCCCGCTCTCCCCGGCTGATGGCGACCACTCCCCGGCTGTTGATAGAGCTAATATGCGCCCCGGCCAAACCCACATAGGCGCTGGCGATCCCGTAGCCCGAAGTCCGCTCGGCCCGCTGAACCGACTCGGTGATGGCCGCCGTCACTTCGCCTACATTGACCACCACCCCTTTGCGAATGCCCTTCGAGGGGACAACGCCCACCCCAACAATGCGCATGGCATTTTCCGGGGGCGGTCCCACTTCGGCGACGAGGGTGCAAATTTTGGTAGTGCCTATATCTAAGGCCACAACTGTCCGGTCCACCCTAAGCCTCCTCGCCGCTGGCGGTTAAGAAAGGATGAAGGCTGAAGGAGGAAAGATGAAAAATAGGTTTTATTTTTCGCCTTCGCTCTCCCGCTTTCCACCTTTCTTTAAAATGTGGCCGAATCAACCAATAAAGCCGGTAAGATGCAAAAATTAGTTTACCACAATATGTAGTATTTTGCAATAGGTTTGACCACAACATCTTGTGTTTTTCCTTAAAATTTCTCTCATTTCTCTCGTTCCCAAACTAACGCGAAGCCTGGGAACGAGAGAATAAGAGCACGGTTCATTTTCTCTCGTTCCTCTCGTGCCCAAACTGAGTTTGGGCACGAGAGACTTCTTATTTCTAATTTCTTATTTCTAATTTCTTATCCCCTATCCCAGGCTGCCCGATTTGAATCACCGAAGCCGGTTTGTAAACCGGCCGCAGCGGGTCACGCATATCAATATAGGCCGGGGTAATATTGCGCTCTTTCAAGTCGCTCAGCACAGCAGTCAAGACGACCAATTTGGCTTTGATTTCGTCGCCGCTACCCAGGTAAACCGGCCAGCCTTCGGGGGTGGCGACGGTGAGACCGCGCAGACGTGAGTAACGAATGGTGGTCACATCCGGGGCCAGCACCCGTAGGGTTTGTGCGCCCTGCACAATATTAAAATCAATCTGGTAGCCCACCTCAAGGGGCTGGCGGTCGTCATCAATAATCCGCAGCATGCCGGTCAAATCTTCTTTGGGCGGGACCACAGTGCCTTCCTGGTCAATCCACCACAGGGTTTGGCCGCTCTGCCACAGCAGTTCGGGCCGCCGCTCGCTGACTTCAATCACCACTCTGGCCGGCAGCGCCAGCGAGACCGTAGCCGATTTGATATTGGGCAGGGTCATCACCCGTTTGACCACCTCGGCCGGGTTGATCCAAAAAATACTCTGGCGGTCAACCCCGCTCATGGTGTAAATCTCGCGGGACGACACGGCCACATTACCCCTGATTTCGGCGGTGTAGACGAAAAAAGTCGGCCGGGTAAAAAGCAAATACATCACCCACCCCAACAGCGTCAATACCAGCAGGCTGCTCAACTTGACCCCTCGAGTCTGCCAAAAATTCAAGGCCGGGGCCAACGTCAGGCGGGGCTGAAACGCTGTCGCTTCGTAATTAACCGCTTGTTTGCCCAGCCGCACCTCAGACCGGCGGCGGCGCTGTTGCTTGACCTTGAACATAATCTTTGGGAGTAGGGAGTAAGTAGTAGGAAGTAGGGGTAAAAAACAACCTGCAACCTGCTACTTGCAACCTGTTACTCCGCCTGCCTCACATCAAACATAGTTTCCGACTGCTGCTTATCGGCGTGCCGTTCCAGGGCCAGTTCGATCAGCCGGTCGAGCAGTTGGCTGTAGGATAAGCCGCTGGCTTCCCACAGTTTGGGATACATGCTGATGGGGGTGAAGCCGGGCATGGTGTTGATCTCGTTGACAAAAACTTCGCCGGTCGCTTTTTCCAATAATAAATCCACGCGAGCCAGGCCGGCGCAGTCCAACGCCTTGAAAGCCATCATCGCTAACTGCCGGATCAACTCGGTGTGCTCCTGGCTCAATGGGGCCGGGATGAGCAGTTCCGAGGAATTGTCAATATATTTAGCCGCGTAGCTGTAAAATTCCCGCGAAGGGATGATCTCGCCCGGCACAGAGGCGATAGGATCATCGTTGCCCAATACGCTGACCTCGATTTCCCGCGCCTCCAATCCCTGCTCGACAATCAACTTGCGGTCATAGCGGGCTGCGTCGTCCAATCCTGCCTGTAACTCGGCCCTGTCTTTGGCCTTGTGGACGCCCACGCTGCTGCCCAGGTTGGCCGGTTTGACAAACATTGGGTAGGGCATAGCCGCTTCACACTCGTCAATGACTACTTGGGGGTCATTTTGCCACTGCTTACGCAGAAAAACCCGGTGCGTCACAATCGGCAGGCCATGCGCCCGAAAAATATCCTTGCAGACTGCCTTATCCATCCCCGTTGCGCTGGCCGTTACCCCCGCCCCAACGTAGGGGATGCCGACCAACTCCAAAAAACCCTGCACCGTGCCATCCTCGCCAAAAGGACCGTGCAAAACCGGAAAGACCACATCCAGCGGGCCGGTTGCTGAAATGGGCAAAGCCAGGGCATTCTCCACCGGCGGCGTCTCGGTTGGCTCCGCTTTGGCCCCGGCCTCAAGCACCGGATGCCCGGCCGCGGCATCGAGCAGCCGCTGGTGGATGTCGCCGCCGGTTAACCACTGGCCGGTTTTGGTGATCCCAATCGGCACTACTTCGTATTTTTGCTTGTCCAACGCGGCCATAATGCCCTGGGCAGAGGTCAGGCTGACCTCATGCTCACCGCTCCGCCCGCCAAAAAGCACGCCCACCCGTAGTTTTCGATACTGCTCCGAAGAACTCACAAAAACCTCTCAACAACTAAGCTTAGAGATTGGAGATTAGAGATTAAAAATTATCAATCTCCAATCTCTAATCTCCAATCTCCTCTCCCCCAACCACTTCTATTTCCAACTCCAACTTGACCCCAAATTTCGACTCAACCGCTGTCTGGGCCGTTTCGATCAAGCTCAATACCTCTGTTGCTGTGGCCCCGCCCAGGTTTTGAAAGAAGTTAGCGTGAAGGGGTGAAATCCGGGCCTGGCCGATTTTGTACCCTTTCAACCCCGCCGCTTCGATCAAACGGCCAGCATAATCCCCCGGCGGATTTTTGAACATGCTGCCAATCGTCGCGCCGGGCGGCTGGCCGGCCTTGCGCCGCCGGTTGAACTCATCCATCCGGGCTTTGATTTCTGTCACCGAAGCAGGAGTTAGGGATAACTCTGCTCGGAGAACGATCCAGCCTTCCCCACGACCGGGGACCGAGGACCGAAGACCGAGATTTTCTGACCCCTGACCCATGACTTCTGACTTCTGATTACTCTTCAATCTCGACGTGCGGTAGCCATATTCAAACCATTCGACCGGCTGCCAGAGCCGCTCCCCGGTGAGGGTGAGCAGTTCGGCCCGGCTCAGGCTGTGAGCCATATCGCTGCCGTAAGCGCCGGCATTGTTAACTACGGCCCCGCCGATGGTGCCGGGGACGCCCACCGCCCATTCCAGCCCGCTCAAGCCGCGCCGGGCGCAACGGCGAGCCAGGTTTGGCAGGACCGTTCCACTCTCAGCCACAATTTTAACCTTGCCCCCTTCTCCTGCTTTGAAGGGAGAGGACGGAATTTCCACGTTATTGGCCCGGTTCTCGATGACCAGTCCTCTGATACCCGTGTCCCTGATCAGCAAGTTCGCCCCGCCGCCGAGCATAAACACCGGCACACCGTACTGCCGGGCCAGGGTGACGGCGGTCACCAGTTCGTTAACGCTTTCCACCGCCAGCCATATTTCCGCCGGACCGCCCAGCCGGAGCGTGGTATGTCCGGCCAGTAATTCATTCTGGCGAGGCCGGTCGCCAAAATGCGCCGTCAACACCTCCAAAAACGTTGAACGTTCAACGTTAGACTCAGGCGGCAGGGTGGATTTCATCCAATTCTTGCAGCTCGCTCATAATGCGAGAAATCATAGCCTGCCGGGCCGCTTTGGCCGCCGTCAAGGCCCGGAAGCGGGCTGCTTCCGCTCGCTCGGCGGGGGTCAGGGAAGGTAGCGGCGTGGTGCGTGGTGCGTGATGCGTGATACGTGAAGCTTGATTGTCGGCAGCGTTACTGTTAGACAATGTTTGTTTTTTTTGATTTTTGACTAATTTAAGTTTTGTTTCAGCCATGGTTACTCCTAAGAAAAAAAGATGTGATGATGCGTGAGGCGAGGAGGCAGAAGATTCTTCGCGTCCTCGTGTCCTCGCCTCCTCGCCTCATTTTCATCATTGGTGGCGTACCCCAAGTTCATGAACACTCCTTACCCCCTACTCCTTACTTCCTACTCCCAACTCTGCCAACACCCTCTCGCCAATCAAATAACCATCACCCGCCCCCAGGGTAATCAGCACCGCCGGGGGGGTGAGATGCGCCGCCAGGTAATCGGCGGCTTCGGCCAACCCGCCCAGATAACGGGCGTCGGGGTGGCGCATGCGGGCCAGAATATCGCTGCTTTTGACCAGGCCGGCGTCGGTTTCGCGGGAGGCAAAGATATCGGTGATGATAACGTGGTCGGCGTCGGCAAAGGCGTGAGCAAAATCGTCGAGCAGGGCCAGGGTGCGGCTAAAGGTATGCGGTTGAAACGCCGCCCAAATGGGGCGACTGCCAAAGCGAGTTCGGGCGGCGGCCAGCGTTGCTTTGATTTCGGTGGGGTGATGGGCGTAATCGTCAATAATGATGATGCCGTTGACTTCACCTTTTAATTCGAACCTGCGCCCTGCCCCCGTAAAATGACCGGCAATCTCCGCCGCCTGGGCCAGTTCGACGCCGCAGCGTTCGGCGGCAATCAAGGCGGCCAGGGCGTTGCTGACATTGTGCAAGCCGGGGAGGGAGAGGGAGGCGAGGAGGCGAGGAGGCGAGGAGGCGATACCTCGTCTGATTTTGAAATCGTGGCCGCCGCGGGCATTGGGTTGGATGTCTACCGCTTGCCACTCGTTTTCGGGGTGGAGGCCGTAAGTGGTAGTGGAGGCAGCGGCCTGGGTCAGCACGTGACGCGCGCCAGGGTCGTCGCCGCAGCCGATGACCAACCCGTGAGCGGGGACTAATCGCACAAAATCCTCAAAGGCGCGGGTCAAAATTTGGGGCGAAGCAAACATATCAGGATGATCCCATTCCACATTCGTTACCACAGCCACTTCGGGCCGCAGCCCCAAAAACATATAATCGTACTCGTCGGCCTCGATTACAAAGGCGTCGCCTTGGCCGGCGGCAGCGCCGGTATCCAGCTGCGGGCTGAAGCCGCCGATAATAAAAGTCGGCTCCAGCCCGGCATGGTGCAAGATAAAGGCAATCAGGGCCGTCGTGGTGGTTTTACCGTGCGTTCCGGCCACGGCCACCCCGACTTTGCCGGCCATCATCCGGCCCAGCCACTCGGCCCGTTTGACCACCGGCAGGCCGCGCCGTTTGGCTTCGACCAGTTCGGGGTTATCGGCAGGAATAGCCGAGGAGATGATGACCGTATCGAGTGAGGCAGGCAGGTTTTCGGCCCGGTGGCCGATAAAAATTGTCGCGCCCAATTGGGCCAGCCGCTCGGTAGCCGGAGATGCCTGCCGGTCAGAGCCGGACACGTTATAGCCTTGTTGTAAAAGTACGGTGGCAATGGAGGATACTCCCGCGCCGCCAATGCCGATTAAATGAATATTTGACATGACCTAAAAATAATCAATTCTTAACCATCAAAGCTACTTAAACAGTTTATCAATAACCTCTTCCACGTTCTTAGGTTTTTTGGCCGGGGGAGGCGCGCTGTAAAACGGCGGTAATTTTTTGGAATTAATCCTGGTGCCGCCTTCCTTATTCTTTTCGATAACGACCCTGGTCGTAAAAGCCGCAATCGCCAACAAAACACCACCTCCGATAACCAGCCACGGGATAGCACTATCCAGCAGGGTCACACTCGGTAAATTAGTGGCCTGGAGGGTAATTGTCGAACTGGCCGAGCCAAAGGCGCTCGCTCCAACCATTGTTATTTCGTCAGTTTGAGGCGTTTGGCCGGGTAGAGCGCGGCCATCCAGGTATTCTCTGACCAGGTTGAGGACCAGGAAACCGTTTAATCCACCCATCAGCGCTCCAAAAAAAGCGCCCAGGGCTGTCGGCTTATTGTTAAAGCTGTACCGGCCAATCAGCGTCGAAGCTGCTACGACCACAATCAAAATAATAACCCATGCGCCCGGATCGGTGGCGCTAATTTGAGGCGTACTACTTGCGGCGCTGATACCTAAAAAAGTTTCGAGCGTGTCGCTAATCAAGGTTTGCAACGAAGCAGGAATGATGCCCCAAATTGTGCTGATGAGACTGTTTAATCCATCAATCAAACCTAGCGCCCAATCCGGCTGTTGCAGCAAAAAAACCAATATCGCCAAAAAGACGGTGGTAATTGCTTCTTTCCACCAGCCTCGGGCGAGTCCAGACCAAGCGAAGAAACCGATTACCAGACAGGTGACCAGCGCCCAATTAATAACCATAGCTTCTTACCTTAAATATCCACTCATTTCGACATAATTTTGCCAAGATAGCAATTACACCTTTTTTGAGCCATCGTCATTTTTTCTCAAGTGGAACATAATCAACTCTTTTATAGCCAAAGGGTGGTTTATATTCTATCTTTCTAAATTTGTCTTTATCGGTCTTAATATCAATCCGGTTTTTGAATACAGCCAACAAAAACAGCAGACCGATTAAAATAATAATCCAGGGCAAAAAACTGTCTAAAACGGTAAAACTGGGCAACTGGGTTGCCTGTAAAGTGACTCCCGATGAAGCAGTCCCAACCGAACCGCCGCCGGCCATGGTTATTTCCGACGGCAGTGAACTGCCGCCGCCCGGCAAGTTTCGCCCATCCAGGTATTCCCTGACCAGATTGATAACCAGTAAACCGTTGAACCCCCCAATCAATCCGCCCAATATGCTTCCCTGCGGGGTCACCATATAAGCTGTCCCTTTGGGCTTATCAATCCGATTGGGCAGTGTGGCCCAGCCAATCAGGGTGGCCACGGCCACAAATACAATGAGCAGAACCAACCAAGTTTGTCCGCTGGTGGCGTCGGCCTGAATCACACCGCCGGCGCCACTAATCCCCAACGCTGTTTCAAAGAAATCCGTCAAAAATATGCGCATAGAGTCGGGCAAAACTCCCCAAATAAAGGTCAGAATACGGTTGAACAAATCAACCAAAGCCTCGGCAACACCTGGCACTCTTAACAAGAAAACCAGAATTGCCAGAAACAAAGTAATAATGGCCTCTTTCCACCACCCTTTGAGGAACCCGGAGAGGGCAAAAAGACCGACTACCAGGTATGTTATGAGGGTCCAATTAATTTCCACGGTCTCCCACCTCCACAATTACTTCAGCCAAACGAGCCGCCGCTTCCGGTTGAGCCAGGCTGGCGCTGGCGCGGCTCATAGCTCCAAGTTTTTCCTTATTACTAAGCAATTCCATCACCATCCCCTTGAGCTTGTGGCTCAAATCTTCATCCTTGACCACCACCGCCGCTCCTTGCCGGGCCAGATAGTCGGCGTTGAGCCGTTGATGCGCCCCGGCGTAGGGATACGGCGCTAAAATGGCGGGCAGCCCTGCCGCCGGAAATTCGCCCAACACACTGGCCCCAGCCCGCGAAATGACCAGATCGGCGGCCAGCAGGGCCGTGACCATCTCTTCGTGCAGATAGGCCGACACCCGGTAACGAATCTGCCACTCCGGCGACAACTCGGCCCGGCGAGCCAATACCCAGGCTTCGTCCAGCGTCCCGGTCACGTGGACAATCTGGCAGAGCGGCAGAAAATCGGCCAGACAATCCGCCACCGCCTGATTGATGCTGCGCGCCCCGCGGCTGCCGCCAAAGACCATCAGCACCGGCAGGTCGTCGCGCAAACCCAATTGGCGGCGGGCGGCGGTTTTGACCTCCCCGACCTCCCCCCGCCCCCCTCCTTGAAGGAAGGGGGAGAAGAGGTCTTCTCGCACCGGGTAGCCGGTGACGACGGTCAGGCCGGGTTTGAAAAATTGCTGCGCTTCCGGCGCGGTTACTGCCACTCGTTGGGCAAAACGGGCCAGAAACTTGATTGCCAGGCCCGGTTCGATGTCGGGCAGATAAATGAGCGTCGGCACTCCAGCCCGCCGCGCCGCCAGCGTGACCGGCACACAGACGTAGCCGCCGGTTACAAATAGGGCGTCCGGGCGAAAGCGGTCAATGATGCGGCGGCTCTGGCGGTAGCCCTGACTCAGCGCCCACAACCCCTGTCCTACGGCTACGGGATTTTTGCCGCGCAACCCTAGCGCCTCAATCGCTTCGAATGTTAAGCCGGCCCGTTCCACCAGGGCCTGTTCCATGCCGCCTTTACTGCCCAGCCACAAAACTTCCAGATCAGCGCGCAACTGCTTTAGCTTTGGCGCGACGGCCAGGGCCGGGTAAACGTGGCCCCCGGTTCCGCCGCCGGAGATGATCAACCTCACGGCGTTCCTCTTTTTCTTGCGGGTCTTCCGGCATGGTTCGGCGCGACACGGCCAGCAGCAGCCCTGCACTGGCCATCGTCACCACCAGCGACGAGCCGCCAAAGCTGATAAAGGGCAGGGTGACGCCGGTAAAGGGAATACTAGCTGTGACCACCCCGACATTGACAATGGCCTGAAAAATCAAGCTGCAGGTGATCCCGGAAGCCAACACCCGACCAAAGGAATCTGGGGCCAGCATGGCCACCCGAAAACCACGATAAGCCAGAAAAGCAAACAAGCCCAACACCGCCAGCGACCCCACCAATCCCAGCTCTTCGCCCAAAATGGCAAAAATGCCGTCGGTGTGCGAAGCGGGGATATAACCAAACTTCTGGCGGCTGGCTCCCAACCCCAACCCGGTCAACCCGCCCGACCCCAAGGCAATCAAAATTTGGCGAATCTGGTAGCCGCTGTCCAGTGGGTCGGCGTTAAGCGGGTCCAAAAAAGTGGCCACGCGGGTCAAACGATAGGCTGATTGAGCTGTCAAAAAGGCAATGGTGCCCCCGCCCAAAATGCCACTGGCAATGATTTGCCATAAATTGCCGCCGGCAATAAAAAACATGGCAATGGCTGTCATGGCAATCAAGACCGCCGTACTCAAACTGCGCTGTAACACAATCAGGCCGGTAATCATCCCCAGCAAAATGGCAAAGGGGATGAGGCCGTAACTGACCTTGCGAATTTGCTCGCCTTTGGACGAGAGCCAATCGGCAATATAAATGATAATGGCCAGTTTACTGAGCTCCGACGGCTGGATGGAGCCATTGAGCAGCCAGCGTTGCCCGCCAAAGCGCTCCTGCCCCACCAGCAGCACCACCCCCAGCAAAAGCAAAGTAAAGGTCATCAGCAAAATCGAGAAGCGCCGCCAGGTGTGGTATTCCACCCGGGCAAAGATAATCATCACCAGCAGCCCGACCCCCATCCACAACAGTTGGCGAATGAAATAGTAGGTGGGTTGATCGTACAACTGATAGCCCAGGGCAAAGGTGGCGCTGTAGATCATCATCAAGCCGATGATGAGCAAGGCGGCGATGGTGATAATTAATAGATAATCGTATTTGTGCGACTCGTCGGTTTTCATGACTTTTACAATTTCTGCACTAACTCTTTGAACCTTTCGCCGCGTTCGGCGTAGCTGCGAAAGGCATCGTAACTGGCGCAGCCGGGAGATAACAATACGACGTTGCCCGGTTGGGCCAGTTGGGCGGCCAGATTAACCGCTTCTTCCAAGTTGGCCGCCCGCTGAACACGGGTCTGCGACTGGGGTATTTCATGACGCACTTTGGCCAGAGCCTTGGCGATCAGGTCGGTTGCCTCGCCAAACAGGATGACCACACGGACCTTATGGAGGATCAGGCGGGCGGCATCATCCCAGGGTAGATTTTTATCCCGCCCCCCCACCAGCAGCACGATTGGCTCAGTGTAGGAGTGCAGGGCGGCAATCAAACGGCCCGGCGTGGTGGAGACGCTGTCGTTGAAGTAGCTCACGCCATCTCTTTCGCGCACAAACTCCAGGCGATGGGTGACGCCGGTAAAGGTGGTAATAACGCTCCGCATGGCCTCGATGGATGCGCCGGCTTCCCTGGCCAGTAGACAGGCCGCCAAAATATTGCTCAGATTATGCGCCCCGCGCAGCTTGACCTCCTGCCGGGTGGCGACGAAGTGGGGCATATTGTTTTGGTCAAGCAAGACCATGTCATTCCGGGCCAGCGAGGCCCCATTCGGCATTTGCGCTTCTAAGCTAAACCAGCGGACCTTATGCCGATATTGATGGCCTATCGTCCGGGTCATGTCATTGTCCAGGCCCATGACAATCACTCCTTCTGGCCCCTGGTAATCAATCAACGCTCGTTTGGCCCGCACGTAATGCTTCATCGAAGGGTGGCGGTCCAGGTGGTTGGGGGTAATGTTCAGGATGGCGCTGATGGGTGGACTCCAATTAGCCAACAGCGCCGCCAGGCCCGGATGCTCGGTTTTTACCCCCTGGTTCAGCCTGGCATGGAAATATTCCAGTTGAAAACTGCTCAACTCCATCACCACCACATCCACTGGGCTGATCTGGTCCACCACTTCGATGAGCGGCCGGCCAATGTTGCCCCCGACCCAGGTTTTCCGGCCGCCGGCTTCCATAATCTTGCCCACCAGGGTGGTCGTAGTGGTTTTACCGCTGGAGCCGGTAATCCCGATAATCTGCGCCGGGCAGAGATAACAGAACAAGCGGCTTTCGGTGCTGAGGGGAATTTTGCGGGTGCGGGCCGCTTCGAGAAAAGGTATCTCCAGCGGCACACCGGGGCTGACCAAAAGCAAATCAGCCTCGTCCAGGAGAGACAATGGATGCTCCCCCAACACCAGTGACACTCCCGCCGCGGCCAGCGTGGCAGGAACGGACCCCAATTTTTCTGCGGGTTGGGCGTCGGTGACCGTTACCCTAAAGCCGTGCCTGGTCAAATAGGTTGCCAGAGCCGTTCCTTCTTGCCCCAGGCCAACGATCACCACACGCAGCCCGGCCAGCGTGTTGATGTCTGCCATAAATTTATTTACCGTTTAACGTTCAAACGGTCAACGCTTGAATTAAGCGGCCAACTCTTGGGCCGGCAGCCAGAGCAGGTCGTGGCTCTGCTCTTCCGGCAGCAGCAGGTCGTTGTCCAGGATGGCTCGCACCACTTCGTCCAGGGTAGTCAACAACACCCCGGTTTTGTTGCGGTAGTGACGAATGCCGCGGGTCAGGTCCTCGTCAATACGCGCCACCAATTTGAGAGCCGCCTGATAGGTCGCTTCACGCTCGGCCATGGACGGAGTTTTAACCAATTCCGGGTAAACTCGCGGGGTTTTGAACCGATGATTGCGGCCTAAAGTTCGCGTTTGCGCTTGCGGGTGTTCCATTTTTACTGAATCCTCCTTCACCACTATATGCCAACTTTTTATATGAGCGCCAAATAGGCGGTCTCAACAAGGGATGAAGGCTGAGGGCTGAAGGATGAAAGGTTTTATTTTCCGCCTTCATCCTTCCTCCTTCCGCCTTAAATTAGAGCCAGGGCAATGCCCAACATAGCCGATAAAATTCCGATGAGCCAGAAACGCTGGGTGACATGCGTTTCCGACCAGCCCAACAGTTCAAAATGATGATGTAAGGGACTCATTTTGAACAGGCGTTTGCCGCCGGTCAACTTAAAATAGGCCACCTGCAAAATCACCGAAGCGGCTTCGGCCATAAAGACAAACCCGACAACAGGCAACAGCAGCCACTGGCCGGTCATCAGGGCCACCACAGCTAAGGTCGCACCGATGGCTAACGAGCCGGTGTCGCCCATAAAGAGTTCGGCTGGGTGGGCGTTGTACCACAGAAAGGCCAGCAGCGCCCCCACTACGGTAAAGATAAACGCGACCAGCCAGATTTGCCCCTGCAAAAAAGCGATAACGCCGTAAGCCGCAAATGCTACCGCGGCGATGCTTCCAGCCAATCCATCGAGACCATCTGTCAAGTTGACCGCGTTCGATGTCCCCACGATAATGAACATAGCGACCGGAATGTAAAACCAACCGATGTCAATTCTCTGAGCAATGCCGGGCACGGCAATACTGCGCAAATCCAAAACATAATGCAAAAAAAGGGCCGTGATCAGGGCAAAGATGAGCTGCCACATCAATTTGTAACGTCCCAACAAACCGGTCGTAATAACTTTGACCCCCATCAAATCATCCACTGCGCCCAGCGCACCAAAGGCAACCAGCACACCCAGCGGTACCAGGATAGACCGCCCAATGAGGTTGTAGCCCAGCACATTGGCCACATTGAGCATGCCGGTAATGACCAGAACCGGGATCAGGATCATCAGGCCGCCCATCGTCGGCGTGCCGGTTTTAACCTGATGGGTGCTTGGCCCCTCAATCCGAATGCCTTTACCAATTCCTAACTGCCGCAATAAATTAATCAACGGGCGTCCCCAAATAACCGCCAATAAGAATGCAATCGTACCCAGCGTTAGCGAGTAAGCCATGAGTGTTTAACGTTCAACATTGGACGTTTTACCTTCTATCGTTAAGGCTGAAACAATTTCAGCCAAACGCTGCGAATTTGAGCCTTTTAGCAAAACAATATCGCCAGTTTGCAAAGTTTCTGCCAGATAATCAATCGCGGCCTGATTGTGGTCTAATTCCAAAACAACCTCGGGGGCCAGACCGCAGGCGCGGGCTTCAGCGGCAATCCATTTGGCCCGGCTGCCAATCACCAGCAGCAGGTCTACCACATCGGCGGCGCGGCAGCCCACCTTGCGATGCCCCTCTTCCTCAAAGCTGCCCAACTCCATCATATCACCCAACACCGCAATCTTTCTACCGCCGTTCAAATCGTCTAGCAGATTCAGGGCGGCAATCGTCGAAGCGGGACTGGCATTGTAAGTATCATCCAAAATGGTCGAGCCGTTCGGCCCGGCCACCGCAACCAGCCGCAGTTGGGCGCTGCTGGGCAGTGTTTGCAAGCCGGAAATTATCTCTTCCCAATCCAACCCTTCCACCAGACCCACCAGCGCCGCCCGCAGCGCGGTATGGACGCTGTGCCGCCCCAACAAGGGCACGCGGACGTGGACGGTCTGGCCTTGATGGTTAAAAATAAAGCGGACTCCTTCCAACCCGGCGCTCATCACCTCGCTGGCCCACAAATCGGCCTGCGGCGACAGGCCGTAGGTGAGAACGCGGGCGCGGGTTTGCTGGGCCATTGGCAGCACCAGGGGGTCGTCGTAATTTAACAGGGCCACGCCCCCTTCATCGGCGGCCGGCAAAGCCTGCACCAATTCCGTTTTGGCCTGGACAATCCGCTCCATCGTGCCCAGCCGCTCCAGATGAGTCGGGCCGATATTTGTTATCACCCCTACATGGGGTTGAGCAATGTCGCACAGCAGCGCAATCTCGCCCAAAGCGTACATGCCCATCTCCAGCACCACCCGCTCGTGGCTGGCTTTTAAATTCAGCAGGGTCAGCGGCAAGCCAATTTCGTTGTTCAGGTTGCCCTCGTTTTTGAGGGTCTCAAACCGGCTCGACAGCACCGCCCAAACCAGCTCTTTGGTGGTACTTTTGCCCACACTGCCGGTAATCCCAATCACCCGCACGTTGAACTTTCTGCGCCAGAAAGCAGCCAGTTGCTGTAACCCGGCCAGGCTGTCCTCGACCTGAATGCACACCGGCGGCGTCATCTGTGCCGGAACCTCAGCCGTTGTAATAACCTGGGCCGCCGTTTGCACCGGCTGATGGATAATCGCCGCCAGCGCGCCCTGCTGAAACGCCTGTTCCACAAACTGATGGCCGTCGTGTTTTTGGCCGGGCAGGGCCACAAAAACAGTTCCCGCTGTTACCTGGCGTGAATCCACTACCACTTTTTCAACCCTCTGCGGCGCGTCTATTCGATTTCCGGTCAGGCCCTCAATCACATCGGCCAGAGTCAAATCCATCACAAACCCTTTACTACTCTAGCATCCTTCGATACGGTTTCGCTTCGCTCAACCTACTCAGGATGCTGTTTAACTTAATGATAATGACTCATACCTAATCCCTTACTACCTACTACCTACTGCCTACTCCTTACTCGCAACTTCTCCGGTGGCATAATCCGGCGGAATATTCAACAGCACCACCAACTGCTCGGCAATTCGCTTGAAGGTCGGCGCGGCGGTGGTATTGCCCCAGCGGGAGGTGGTGGGGCGGTCAATAATCACCAAAACTAATACCTGCGGGTCGTTTGCCGGTAGATAACCGGCAAACGAGGCCAGGGTCAGCGTGGGATGATAGCCGCCAGGAACGGGGATTTCGGCGGTGCCGGTTTTACCGGCCACATCGTAGCCAGGAACCATGGCCTCGGAATTGGCCCGCTCCAGCGCCTCGACCAGCATGCCGGTCAACGTTTTAGCCGTTTGTTCCGAGACGGCCCGCCGCACTACCACCGGTTCGACCTGAACTTCTCGTTCACTGTCCACAATGCGGCTGACAATATGGGGCTTCATCAGCAGGCCATTGTTGGCGACTGCCCCCACCGACAGCGAAATTTGCAGCGGCGTAACCGCAATGCCCTGCCCAAACGAATTAGTCCCCAGGTCGCTTTCGTGCCAGTCGGCATCTTTGGGTGTTTTGAGTGTGCCCGGTCCCTCGCTGCTCAGATCGGCTCCGGTCAAAAGGCCAAAGCCAAAGCGCTTGACATAGGTATAAAATCGGTCTTTACCCAGGGCCACCGCCACCTGGGCGATACCGACGTTTAAACTTTTAGCCAACACATCGGTCATATCTACGGTTTCGTGAGCCTGGCGGTCCCAGTTATAAATTACCCGTCCGCCGACCTCAATCGAGCCGCCATCATAGATAGTTCCCATCGGCCCAACGACCCCGGCATCCAGCCCGGCGGCCATCGTCACCACCTTAAAAACCGAACCTGGCTCATACTGGCGGCTGACCACCGGATCAAAATAAAGGTCTTCGTCGCTGGCCCCATAATTGTTGGGGTCATAAGTGGGATAGCTGGCCATACCCAGAATCGCCCCGGTTTTTGGCTCCAACACCACCACCGACCCGCCCTGCGCCCCGTATTGTTTGACCGCCGATTTTAACTCACGTTCGATCAAATGCTGAATGCTGCGGTCCACCGTTAGATACAAATTAGCGCCGCTGACCGGCGGCACATAATGACTGGCCCCCAGCGGAATAATCTCGCCGAAAGGACTGCGCTCGCCGGTTTGCAAGCCAGCGGCGCCGCGCAGCATATCGTCATAAAATCCTTCCACGCCATAAAAACCATTACCGTTACTATTGACAAAACCCAGCAGATGCGCCGCCGAGTCCCCTTCCGGGTAGACCCGCTTGGCTCGCGGCTCAACCTTCAGCCCAACTATATCCCATTCGATAATCGTTTCCCCCACCGCCTGAGATGCGCCTTTGGCTAAGGGCACCCAGGGGCTGTCATTGGTCAAACTCTTCAACAGATCCTCGCGCGGCACATTCAGCAGCCGATACAACCGATCTGCGGTGGCATAAGGGTCGCTGATAATCTTGGGGCTGGCCGAAATATCATATTGAATCACATCTGCGGCCAAAATATGCCCATTTCGATCATGGATTTCCCCGCGATGGGGCGGGATGACCAACTCATTCTGGTGCTCGGCCTCAGCCAACTGGGCAAAACGATGGTGCTCAAGCACCTGCCAGCGAATCAATTGGCCCACCAGCACCAGTCCCGCTGCCGACATCACGGCCATGACCGTTATAATTCTGTAATTAGAGCGCTCGGATGTTTTCATAAGAATTAAAAATTAAGGGTTAAGAAATTAGAAATTAGAATGTAAGAAAGGCGATCAATTCTTTCTTAATTCTTATTTCTTAAATTCTCCAGCTTCACTCCCGCCCTTCGAGCCAACCGGCCAGGTTATCTAATATATGGGTCCACCATGTGGTTTGATTGAACTCTGGTCCGGTTGAGTCAAAACTATTTCGTCCCGGCTGTCCACCCATGACCACTTTTTGCGGCTCTGGCGGCAGTGGGTAATCGGCGACCGGGATATAGCGCACGTCGGTGGTTGGCCCAAACCCCAATTCGCGGGCGCGGGCTTCCACCCGGTCCAGAGCTTCGAGTTGGGCAATTTCCAATGTCAAGGCTGCATTCTGATTTTTGATCTGGTCCAGTTCCAGTCGCAGCGCGTCAATGCGGTAGCTGGTGGCTGTGACTGCGCTCGCCTGAGTCAGATAAAGCCAGCCCACCAAACTAAACATGGCCAGCAGCAGCAAAAGCCCCAAAGCGGCCTTACTGTCTACACGCCACGGCAACTGGCGGATGACGTTTTCCGGTCTCAGACTAATCAGAATATTACTTGACATAATATTATACCCTTTTTAATTCAACGACCCGCAGCTTTGCGCTGCGGGCCCGTGGATTTGCCTCTATTTCTTTCCTACTAGCCGTTATCGGCTTTTTGGTTATAATATCTATAGTCGCTTTATGCCTACACGTACAGACCGGCTGTTCTGGTGGACAGATACAATCTTGCGACTCTTGTTTAAAGTAGTTTTTGACAATGCGATCTTCCAGCGAATGAAAACTGATGACTGCCAGCCGGCCTCCTGGTCTGAGCCATTCCAACGCTTGAGGCAGAGTTCGCTCCAGAGCGCCCAGTTCGTCGTTAACCGCAATCCGCAAAGCTTGAAAGGTGCGGGTGGCCGGGTGAATCTTGCTTCGCTCCGACCGGCTGGCCCCACTGGCTCTGAGCACTATCTGGGCCAGTTCTGCCGTGCTGCGGATGGGCCGCGCCTTGAGGATGGCCCTGGCAATGCGCCGGCTGTGCCGCTCCTCGCCGTACTGGTAAATCAGGTTGGCCAGTTCCTCTTCTGGCAAGTTGTTGACCAGGTCGGCGGCGGTTGGACCGGTCGAAGCGTCCATCCGCATATCCAAAGGACCTTCGGTTTGAAACGAAAAGCCGCGTTCCGGCTGGTCGAACTGCATGGACGAGACGCCCAAATCGAGCAGGATGCCATCGGCTTTCGGCAGGCCGTGCGCCTGGGCAATCTCAGCCAGCCGGTCAAAATTGGCCTGAAAGAGGTGAACTCGTTGACCAAACTGCGCTAATTGCCGTCTGGCTAATTCCAACGCGCTCTGATCTCGATCAAAACCAAATAGCTGCCCATCTGGGGCCGACGCTGCCAATAAAGCAGCGGTATGTCCCCCCGCCCCGACGGTGCCATCAATATAGACGCCACCGGGATGGGGCTGTAGTGCGGCGATAACTTCTGCTAAAAGAACAGATTGGTGCATGCTCCGGGTTGCAGGGTGCAAGTTGCAAGTTTCAGGTTAAAGACTTCTGCACCCCTGCGACTCTGCTACCCTGCTACCCTGTTACTTTCTAAATTCCTAAGTCCTGCAACTGGGCCACAATGTCTTCGGTCGCCTGCTCGACCGTAGTCACCACTTCGCCCCACTTGGCCGGACTCCAGATTTCAAGTTTGTTTTTAACGCCGATGATAATGGTCTCATCCTGAATTTCGGCGTAATCGCGTAGTTTTTGGGGCAATAAGATGCGCCCCTGGCGGTCGGGGATCGAGTCAAAAGCGCCTGAAAACATAAAACGGGCGAAATTTCGGGCCGCCGGGTTGGTGGTGGGTAGTTGGGCAATTTTATCGGCCAAAATGTCCCATTCTGACCGGCCATAGGCCCATAAACAGCCATCCAACCCACGGGTAATGACGACGCCGCTCTCAAGTTCGTCGCGGAATTTGGCCGGAATTGTCAGGCGGCCTTTATCGTCAATGGTGTGGCTATATTCGCCCAAAAACATGTGGCAGGACCTTTTTTTAGGGAGTGTGGGTCATTTTCCCCCATTTGGGGTACAGAACGGATGTTCTATCACCCATTTTACCCCACTTTGACCCATAACTCCCCACATTATAACCCACTTTGTCCCACCTGTCTAGTCCATTGGTGGATTTTTAAGGTTGGTTCTGTTGCCCATGCTAAGATTTAGGGCTATAATGTGCCTGCTAGGGTGGCATGAGCAGAAATGCTCGACGCCCTTTTTTTTTGGAGGAGTCTCTTGTGCGAGCACTGATAACAGGTATAACCGGTTTTGCCGGGGGCCATCTGGCACAGACCTTATTGGATCAGGGTGACGAGGTCTTTGGAATGGCTCGCGACGCCGGTCAGGGCCTGACCCATTTGAGCCGAGAAATCAGGCCGGCGATTATTGATATGCGCGACCCCATAGCCGTAGACACCTTACTCCGCGAGACCCAACCCGACGCTATTTATCATCTGGCGGGTCAGGCTTTTGTTCCACTGGCCTGGGCCGACCCCTGGATGACGTTGGAAAACAACATCCGGCCCCAACTCCACATCCTGCAAGCGATGGTTCGGCAAAAATCGCGGGCCAGGCTGCTAATTGTGGCCTCGAATGAAGTCTATGGGCGCGTCCGCACTGATGAACTGCCAGTCAAGGAAGATACCCCGCTGCGGCCCAACAATCCGTACGGTGTGAGCAAGGTGGCCCAGGATATCTTGGGGCTGCAATATTTTTTAAGCCATGGCGTAGATGTGATTCGGGTGCGGGCCTTTAATCACATTGGCCCCCGCCAGAGTCCGGTGTTTGTGGCCGCTTCTTTTGCCAAACAGCTGGCCGAAATTGAAGCCGGGCTGATTGAGCCGGTGCTGCGCGTGGGCAATTTGGAAGCCAAACGGGATTTTACCGATGTGCGTGATGTGATGCGGGCCTATGCCTTGCTGGTGCAGCATGGCGACTCAGGCGAGGCGTACAATGTTGGTACCGGCGAGGCTCATTCTATTCAATCGCTGCTGGATATTCTGTTAAGCTATACTAATGTTAAGGTAAAGGTTGAGATGGACCCAACACGCATGCGCCCTTCGGATGTGCCGGTCATTTATGCCGATAATAGCAAACTCCGGGCCAAAACCAGCTGGACTCCTGCCTGCAAATTTGAAGATAGCCTGCATCAAGTGCTTGATTACTGGCGTGAAGAAGTAAAAAACAGGTTAGCAGGGTAGCAGGTAGCAAAGATTAATCTCCTGTTCCCCTGCGACCTTGCGACCTGTTACCTCACCCCTTCGGAGACGCCCGAAGGGGAAAAGAGCGTGCGACCCCGTTACTTTGCTACTTTGCGACCCTGTTACTTGTCTTTAGGAGAATTGTAATGTCACAAAAAACAGCCCTGATTACAGGGATCACCGGCCAGGACGGCTCGTATCTGGCTGAATTTTTGTTGGAAAAGGAATACCGAGTTATCGGTATGGTCCGGCGCAGCAGCACCGTCAATTTTGACCGGATTGCTCATCTACAAGAAACCGAAGCGCTGGAAATTGTGCAGGGAGATTTGCTTGACCAAATGTCCCTGATTGATATTTTGCGCGAGTATCGGCCCGACGAAGTGTATAACCTGGCGGCCCAATCCTTTGTGCCCACGTCATGGCGGCAGCCCGTTCTGACCGGCGAGTTTACCGCTTTGGGTGTCACCCGCATGCTGGATGCGATTCGGATTGTTAACCCGGAGGCTCGCTTTTACCAGGCATCCTCCAGCGAAATGTTTGGCAAAGTGGTGGAAGTGCCGCAGCGTGAGTCAACTCCTTTTTACCCGCGTAGTCCCTACGGCGTAGCCAAAGTTTACGGTCATTGGATTACAGTCAACTACCGCGAAAGTTACAACCTGTATGCCTGCTCCGGCATTTTGTTCAATCACGAATCGCCGCGGCGCGGCCTGGAGTTTGTGACTCACAAAGTGACCTACGCCGCCGCGCGCATCAAATTGGGTCTACAAGACGAACTGCGGCTGGGCAATCTTGACGCCCGCCGTGATTGGGGCTACGCCGGCGATTACGTCCAGGCGATGTGGATGATGCTACAACATCCGGAGCCGGATGATTATGTTGTCGCCACCGGCGAAACCCACTCCGTACGCGAGTTGTGCCAGGTAGCCTTTGATTGCGTTGGCCTCAACTGGGAAGATTATGTGATTGTTGATGAAAAATTCTACCGCCCCGCCGAAGTGGATTTACTCATCGGTGATCCCAGCAAGGCCCACGCTAAGCTGGGCTGGGAGCCAACCGTGACCTTCAAGGAATTGGTCGAGTTGATGGTCGAAGCCGATTTGGCCGCCCTGTACGAAGAAGGTTATTCGTAATGAAGACACGAGGATAGAAGATGGTAGATAGAAGATAGCAGAAATCAGTGTTCCTTCTTATTTATCATCCATCTACTATCTTCTATTCACTCTTCCTTTGACACCTCCCTCCATTGCCGGTATGATTATCCATATTAAAATTCCCAGTAACTACTCAGTCATCCTGTCATTTCGAGGCTGAAAGCCGAGAAATCTTTGAGGCCGTTGTCTGCAAACTACGGATTAGGAGATTTCTCCCTTCGGTCGAAATGACATGCCTGAGCAGTTACAATTCCCAAAGGATAATCTTATGAATGTTGGCGCTCAAAATTCAGAACCGGCCCCGTTGGCTCCGCCGGTCGTGGCCCCGGTGAAGCTGACGTTAGCTTACCGGCTGACCCGCTGGTTTGAAAATCATTGGCTGCTGGCTTTCAATACGGCCTGGGGCGTGTTTGTAACCCTGCCCTGGTTGGCCCCTATTTTGATGGCCCTGGGCCTGACCTGGCCGGGGCGAGCGGTTTACTTTATTTACAACTTTTTCTGCCACCAACTGCCGGAGCGATCCTGGTTTCTATTTGGGCCAAGCTTTACCTACAGCCAGGCCCAAATAGCCGAGGCGTGGGGCCGCCCGCTGGAAAGCATTACCAACGAGTTGATTCGCCGCCAATTTATCGGCACGCCGGAGTTGGGTTGGAAAGTGGCCTGGTCTGACCGGATGGTTTCCATGTACGGCAGTATCTTTTTGTTCGGGCTGCTCTATGCCGTGCTGCGGGAGCGGGGCATACGCCTCAACGCCATCCCCTGGTGGCTCTTTGTCCTCTTTATTGTGCCCATGGCCCTCGACGGCACGACCCATTTGATTAACGATGCCCTGCGGCTGGATTTCCGCCAGACCAACGAATGGGCGGCGGTTCTCACCGGCCATGTTTTCCCCGCCAATTTTTACGCCGGCGATCACTTTGCCTCGCTCAATTCCGTGCTGCGGCTGGCTACGGGGATTCTCTTTGGGTGGGGGGTGGTCGGTTTTTTGTGGCCGCTGATGGACAGCGAGTTTTCGCCAAAGCGAATACTACATCCTTAACCTGATTGGACTGTACCTAACCTACAATGGCAACGAATCATTTGGAGCAGTTGGTAGCTGAGTGGTACGAATTCAAAGGGTATTTCATTCGCCGTAATGTTAAGGTTGGCAGACGCGAACGTGGAGGCTACGAAGGTGAGCTGGATATTGTAGGATTTCACCCTCAGCAACATCACTTGATTCATATTGAAACATCGTTGGATGCTGCATCATGGGCAGTACGAGAGGAGAAATACACTAAAAAGTTTGAAGTTGGCAAAAAATATATTCCAACCCTGTTTAAGGGACTTGAACTGCCAACGGATATTGAACAAATTGCCATATTTTTGTTTGCAGCAAAACAATCTCGTACTACAGTGGGCGGCAGAAGAATTATGCTTGTTTCCGAGTTATTGGAAGAAATCTTCCATACGTTACGTTCCCAGAGTATTTACAAAAATATGATAGATGAACAAAAGCCGATTTTACGAACCTTACAATTTGTAGCTGAGTATCGGAAGCATATTTTCAGTGCATTGTACGGGAACGACATAGGGTTGTCAATAGAGTGATGCAATTAAGGAATTGTGCAATGACCGAAAAAGTTATTGAAGTGCGTATTCCCACCGTTCTCCTCCAATTTGGCCTGGATCAAAACGAGATTCAGCAGCGTTTAACCGAATGGTTAGTTTTATCTCTGTTCACCGAAGGGCAGATTTCTTCGGGCAAAGCGGCACGATTATTAAACATCAGCCGCATCGAATTTCTGGGATTGCTTCGCACTCGTGGTATCGCCTATATCAATTATACTTCAGAAGAATTGGCCGAAGAGTTTGACGCTGTTGACAGGCTGGAGATCCAAATAATCCCGTGATTGTTGTTTCCAACACAACACCCCTCATCGGTTTAGCTTCCATCCAACGGTTCGATTTATTGCAGCAGCTATTTGGTCAACTAACTATTGCTCAAGCTGTCTACGATGAAGCGGTAGTTGCCGGACGCGAAATAGGCGGGGCTAAGCAAGAAGTAGCTCTCGCCACCTGGATAAGGACGATGACCGTGCAAGATCGTTTGGCCGTCGAGGTGTTGTTGGATGATTTGGATTTAGGTGAAGCTGAAACGATTGTGTTAGCTCGTGAAATGGGAGCGGATTGGGTTTTGATGGACGAAAAGAAGGCGCGCCGTAAGTTAACCCAATTGGGCCTGAACAAAATTGGAACTGTCGGAATTTTGCTCAAAGCCAAACAGCTTGGACTTTTACCTGTGATCCGACCTGATCTGGAACGCTTGAGCCAGCAGGGGTTTAGTCTTAGCCAAGCCGTCATTGATGCAGTATTACAACAAGCTAACGAATAACTTCCTCTCTTGAGGAGACACTTTGAAACAACGACTTATCGTCGGCCTCTCCGGCGCTAGCGGCATTATCTACGGTATCCGCCTGCTGGAAGTGCTGCGGGGCGTCGAAGAGATTGAAACGCACCTGATTATCAGCAGCGCGGCCAAGCGCACGGCGCTGCTGGAAACCGATTACCCCATTGACCAAATCGAGCGCCTGGCCGACAAAGTCTACGGCTTTAACGACATCGCCGCCTCCATCTCCTCCGGCTCCTACAAAACGATGGGCATGGTCATCATTCCCTGCGCCATCAAAACCCTGTCCGGCATTGCCAACTCCTACAATGACAACCTTATCTTGCGCGCCGCCGATGTGGTGCTCAAAGACCGGCGCAGGCTGGTGTTGGTGCTGCGCGAAACCCCACTTCATCTCGGCCACGTCCGGCTGATGGCCCAGGTCATCGAGCTGGGGGCTATCCTCATGCCGCCCATGCCCGCCTTCTACCACCGCCCCCAAACCATTGACGACATCATTAACCAGACCGTTAACCGAGTCCTTGATCTATTTGACATCGAACTACCCGAAGATTTGTTCAACCGCTGGCAAGGCCCGGCCTACGGTCCCGCCGACCGGCGCGAGTAAGGAAACATGACCCACCCTTCTGCCACAACTATTATCGGTGTGCCGATTGACGGCGCCGGCCACGCAACCGGCGTCGAGCGCATGCCCGCCGCGCTTCGGGCTGCCGGACTGGCCCGGCGCTTGGGTCTGCCCGACTTGGGCGATTTGCCGGTCACGCTTGACGACCCTCGGCGCGATCCCGTTACCGGCATAATCGGCTTTGAGGCTGTTTGCACGGCTTCGGCGGGTATTCGAGCCGGGGTGGGGGCGCTGCTGGCGCGGGGCGAACGGCCTTTGGTCGTCGGCGGCTGCTGCACTCTGCTCCTGGGCGTTTTTGCCGCCCTGCGTGACCATTTCGGTCGAACCGGGCTGGCCTTTGTGGATGGACACCTGGATTTTTACGATGGTCAAACGTCGCCCACCGGCGAGCCGGCCGATATGGAACTGGCTATTTTGACCGGGCTGGGTCCCGCCGGATTGGTTGACCTGGCCGGGTCGCCGCCGCTGGTAGACCCCTCTGACGTTTTTGTTCTGGGCTACCGCGACGCCGAACAGGCGGCCCAGGACGGCGCACCGGACCCCAAAGGAGTAACGCCGGAGATACACTTGTTTGAAGCTCAGGCCGTGCGGCAGGCTCCCGCCTCAATGGGCAGTCAGGTGGCCGAAAAACTGTCGGCTGCGCCGGGCCACTACTGGCTGCACCTCGACCTGGATGTACTGGACGAGACGGCTTTGCCCGCCGTTGATTACCTGATGCCCGGCGGCCTCGACTGGGCTGAACTGGCCGCCCTGGTGCGTCCACTGGCTCAATCGCCGGCCATGCTCGGGCTGGATGTCACCATCTACAATCCCACCCTCGACCCCGACGGCAAATACGCGCGCCAAATTGTCGAACTGCTTGAAGCCATCCTGAGAACTTGACCTTCCTGCTCCAGAAACGAGAGAACAGTCATGTCAAAACGGATCCCCAAACGCTCTCAAAAAGCCGGTCTCCCACCCGGCACACCCATGTACATTGGCGACAATCCCACCGAAACCGCCCGGATCACCGTCATCCACTACAGTGAAACCGAACTGGAAGAAAGAGAAGTCGAACATCTGGAAGAATGTTTCTCTTTCAAAGATAAGCAGACGGTCAACTGGATCAATGTGGATGGCCTGCATGCCGGGGTTATCGCCCAACTGGGCCACTGTTTTGGCGTGCCGGCGCTGGTGCTGGAAGATATTCTCAACACCCATCAGCGGCCCAAACTTGAGAATTTTGACGGCAGTCTTTACATTGTCCTCAAGATGCTTTCCTGCGATGGACGTCACAAAGATATTCTGATCGAGCAGGTTAGCCTGGTGCTTGGCCCCAACTATGTTTTGTCATTTCAGGAAAAAATTGGCGACGTGTTCAACCCGGTGCGGCAACGCATCCGTAATCCCAAAAGCCAGCTTCGCCAAAACGGGCCGGATTACCTGGCTTATGCCTTGTTGGACGCGATCATAGACAATTACTTCCTCATCCTGGAAATGATGGGTGAGCAGATTGGGGCAGTAGAAGATGAATTATTGAGCGCCCCCACCTCAAAGACTGTAAAAACCATTCACCATCTCAAGCGCGAGATGATTTACCTGCGTAAATCGGTCTGGCCGCTGCGCGAAGTCGTCACCGCCCTCAGCCGTGAAGACACACCCTTGATCGGTCCTGTCACCCGCACCCACCTGCGTGATGTGCATGACCACACCATCCAGGTCATTGAAACTATCGAAACCTACCGCGAAATGCTGGCCGGCATGCTCGAACTGTACCTCTCCAGCATGAGCAACAAAATGAACGAGGTCATGAAAACCCTGACCATCATCGCCACCATTTTTATTCCCCTCTCCTTCATCGCCGACCTCTACGATCTCAACCTCTATTGGCCCTGGGGCTACCTGCCGCTATCGCTGGTCATGCTGCTCACAGGCATCGGCATGGTGGTTTATTTCAAAAGAAAGAAGTGGCTATAAGAAATTGTGAATGGTGAATTGTCAATAGTGAATTGTTAATGAGTGTCAAACCATTCACAATTCATTATTCACAATTCACAATTAGGAGGTCTTGTGTACGCTCTCAACATTGACCCGCTCAATCCCAAAGGGAATCCAACCATCGCCGAACTACGCAATTTGGGCGTCAAGGCGGTGCGCTACAGTTACAAAGACGCCAGCAGCGGCAGCCAACTCGATTCGCAGCGATTGAGCTTCTACAGTAACCACCTGCAAGGACTGCTCCAGGCCAACATTGACCCGCTGATTATCCTGACCTATGAAACCTATCCCGGCGCCCCCATCCACCCCGTCACCGATGCGGTCTGGGACAATTACATTGCCGCATTTGCCCGGCGAGCTGGTCAACTGGCCCAGATGTTGGCCCCGCTGCAACCCACCTTTCAGGTCTGGAATGAGCCGGATTTGCCGCCCCATCCCGAATACATCCGCACCATGCCAGAAGCTGTGTTTGGGCGGATGCTCCGCCGCACCTACGACGCTATCAAAGCCGCCGCGCCTCAAACGCGGGTCATCGCCGCCGGGTTGGGTTCCGGCAATTGGAACTGGCTGGCCAGCGTTATCACCAGCCAAAAGGGCAGCCTGCCTGCCGACGCCATAGCCATCCATCCTTATGGCCAGCGTCCCGAACCGAACTGGCCCAGCTCTACCTGGGGCTTTGGCTATGTCGGCAACTTGATTGCCAATTACGGGCGCGTCACCAGCCTGCCCCTCGTCATCAGCGAAATCGGCGAGCAGCACCTCGACCGCCCGCAGCAAGCCGAATATTTGTGGCGCTTTTATCGCACCATCATCAACCAGTTCAGCAGCTCGGTCGAGCGGGTCTTTTGGTTTTGCTACAGCGACGGTATGGTCTCGCCTTACGGCCTGCTCGATGCCAACAGCCAGCCCAAACCGGCCCACCAGACCTTTCGCACCCTGGCTACCGCCGCCCCGCCCGACCATCAGCCCGGTTTAATGACCCTAACCGCTATTGTCAACAAGGCCGACTACGATAATATGGTCCGTAATCCGGCCCAAAAGCTGGAAATTGCCGCCGACCTCCGCGTTGACGGCGTACTGCACCGCCAGGGCGAAATCAGTTATCGGGGCACAACTTCGCTCAACTTTCCCAAAAAAGGCTTCAAAATCAAATTTGCCAAAAAGCAGCTTTACCAGGGTAACACCCGCCGCATTGACCTGAGCAGTAGCTACAGCGACAAAAGCCTCATCCGCGAGCGCCTCTCCTTTGACCTCTTTGCCAAAACCAAAGTCACTGTCTCCAAAGCCTGGCACGTGGATTACGCCATCCGCAGCCGCGAGGGCCAGGTATTGGAGCGCGGCGTCTACACCGGCCTGGAGCACGTGGACGAATATTTCTTCCGCAACCGCCAGCGCGAGATTGGCAGCCTGTTCCAGGCCAACGGCGGCGTGATTAACGGCGTCTTTGTCGGAGCCACCCTCGACCCGCAGCCGCCGGAATTACTACCCTTGTTATACGAAAAAGACCATCCAGAAGACGGGGATTTTAGCGACCTCGACGCCTTTATCCGCACCCTCACCAGTTGGGACGCCAACACCATTGCCCAATTTCTCGACCAAATTCTGGATGTGGAGGCCTACCTGGACTGGCTGGCAGTCAACACCCTAGTCCAGGCCAACGACAACTACCATAAAAACTATTACGTCCACCGCCGCCCCGCCGACGACAAACGTGAGATTTTGCCCTGGGATTACGATTTGAGCTGGGGCCGCAGCTGGAACGATTTCTGCGACGGCCTGTGCGATGACCTATCGGAAGGGACCTCGATTAAAGGCTCAAACCAGTTGAACAACGCCTTGAGTAAGCGCGTCCTCAACAATTCCGTTTTCTACCAGCGGCTGCGGGCCAAACTAACCGACCTGTTAAACAACGAATTTACCGAAGCCAAACTCTTTGCCAAAATTGACGGCTATTACAACGACATCCGTGCTCTGGTCCAGCAGGATCCCAAAAAGTGGCCTACCAACGAGCAGTTTGAGCAGGAGCGCGACCGGCTCAAAGATTGGATTCGCCGCCGCCGGGCCTTTTTGTTCAAAGAGTTGGGCACGCCGCCCAGTCAACTGGCCGACACCATCGTGGCGGCGGTTGGTTTTGGCAAGCCCACCCTGGTCGAGGGCGAAACGCTCACCTTCGAGGCAACCGTGCGCAACATGGGTGGAGCGATTACCGGGGGGACGGTCGGCGTGGCTTTTTTGGTAGATGGAACTTATATTACCTTTGGCACCTCGCCAGCGCTTGAAGCCGGGGGCAGCCGGGTTATCAAAGCCGTTGCTCCCTGGACGGCGACTGTGGGAGAGCACACCCTGACCGCCGTTGTAGACGACATCAACCGCTACCCTGAAGCTTCGGAAACCAACAACTCCCTGGCGGTCAAGTTCCAGGTAGAGCGCAAACCCGCCCCCGGCCTGGCCGATACCCTCATCCGCGACATCGCCTTCGAGCGGCTGGAAGGCGGGCAGGTGCGTTTGGCGGCGTTGGTGGCCAACGTCGGGACCGCCGAAACCACCGCTCAGGTTGGGGTAGCCTTTTTTGTGGACGATAAATACACTACCTTTGGGATTATCTCACCCCTGCCCGCCGGCGACGAAAAACCGGTCCGCGCTCAGCAGGCCCTCAACTTGACCGGCAGCCACAAAATCACGGCCATCGTGGACGACATCAATCGCTACCCGGAGCAAAACGAGCAGAACAACGTGTTGGTCAAGCAGGTCAACTTTGGCGCTCCCGGTCCTGCTCCCCTGGCCGATACGCTCATTCTCAACCTCAGCCTGGGCCAGAGCCGCTTCAACGAAGGCGACCTGCTGACCTTTGAAGCCCTGGTGCGGAACATCGGCACAGCCGCCACCGGCGAGGTGGTCGGCGTGGCTTTTTTGGTCAACGGCCAGCAGATTACCTTTGGCAACACCTCGGCCCTGACCGCCGGCGAGAGCCGCACTGTGCGGGCCGTCACCCCCTGGCGGGCCGTGGCCGGCCGACACCGGCTCACTGCTGTAGTGGATGACGTCAACCGCTACCCTGAAATTTCCGAAACCAACAACGCCTTTGAACTGGAATTTCAGGTTCTGCCCAGCACCGGCCCGGCCCTCCCCGACTCGACGCTCGACGCGCTTGGCTTTGAGCGCACCCCCTCCGGCCAAATCACCCTCAGCGCCGTTGTCTCCAACACCGGCAGCGCCGCCACCCCCGATGTGGTCGGGGTGGCCTTTTTTGTCAACGGCCAGTATGCTACTTACGGCCTCACCCCGCCCATGGCGGCCGGCGCTACCCAGACCATTCGCGCCGTTCAGCCGCTGTCCCTGCGCGGTAAACAAACCATCACCGCCATTGTGGACGATATTAATCGGTACGACGAGGTGACTACCCAGAATAATGCGTTGACACGGGAATTTACTTTTTGAGGAAGATTTATGGAAACTATAGACCTCATCCTATTTATTTTAACCCTCAGAGGCCGGCATTGCCGCCATGCAGACGATTAACATCACCGTACTCGGGTTATTAAGTTAGCTACCGGCCAAAGTCATTTCAAGGGTAAAACTGCGAATCTGGCCTACATCGCGCCGGGCCTTGTCGGCCACTTCCAGTGTCCACGATCCGGCGGGGTTTTTGCCCTTAAAGGCAGCCAGACTCGGCGCATTGACCTCGTCATAAGTTTTCTTAAGATTATCCGTAGGCCCACCCTGGCGGTTGTGCAGAACGACCGGGTTGGCGCTCAGGCCGGCGGGCGGTTTGACCGTGACCACCAGGTCGCCGATGTAGGTATGTTCGATGTCTACCGTGATCTTGATCGCTTTCAAGGGGGCGGTATCGGCAACGGCCAGGGTAAGCTGGGCGGTCTGAAGGTCTTTGATGGGCACATCTTGCGTTATACTGCGGATAACGATGGGGTCTGGCTGGGGCGGCAGGGCCAGTTCGACGGCCTTTTTAGCGTTGAGCCGGCCATAGCCATAAAAGGCGCTGTGGCCGGTCTCATCGTAATCGCCACCGGCTTCATCAATTCGGTCCCCGCAGCGCTTAAGAATGTCGCGCACTTCGTCCCAGCGCAGATTGGGGTTGCGGCTGAGAATGAGCGCCGCTACCCCGGCCGCGCCGGGGCAGGCGCTGGAGGTGCCGCCAAAGCGGTTGGTATAATTACCCGCCGCATCCCCCAGCCTCACCTGGCCGGAATTGTAGCCCTGGCTCCCGGAACGGTCGGTGGTCCAGATGCCCGGGGTGAGCGAGAGCAGGCCGTGATTGCTGGGGAAACAGCACCAGACCGCCGGCCCAAAGTCGCTGTAGGCGCTTTTTTGGCCCAGGTCGTTGCAAGCCGCCACGGCGATAACCTTTTCAAAGCTGGCATAACCGTCGTGGTTGACGCTCTCATTCCCATTACCCGCCGCAAAAAGGATGACACAGCCTTTGCCGTTGCGGCCCTGAGTGACCGCAAACTCCATCGCCAGGCGCGTCGAATCGGGCAGCGGCGCCACCTGATTGTGAACCGGGTCAGTGGGATCGGTCCAATCCCCGTCAGCCGGCCCCCAACTGCACGAAATCACATCAGCCCCGTGTTGAGCGGCCCAGACAAAAGCATCGGCTTCCGCCTGCGACCCCAGCACCGAGGCTAAGCGAATCGGCATAAGCTGCGCGCCGGGGGCCACACCTGATGCGCCGACATTGCCGCTGGCGCAGGCCACCCCAGCGCAGGCCGTGCCGTGGTTGTTGAAGTTCCCTGGCCTGGGGTTGTCGGTCTGGCGCGTTACATCGCGCGGCGCGACGATCTTGGCCGAAGAGCGAAACTCTTCGTGGTCCAGGTCCACCCCATCGTCAATAATGGCGATGATCGTCCCGGCGCCGGTGCTCAAGGACCAAGCTGCCTCGACATTGGCGTGGGCAGTGATGACTTGGCCATTAACCGTGGTCTCTTTGAGATGCCACTGCTGCGGAAAGGCGACCCGCTGCCGCGCCTCGCGGATCAGCTCAGGGTGGCACAGTTCCACCGTTTCCTCTTGCAAAAGCTGCTGGGCGATCTCGAAGATGACCAGGCCCGTGCCTTCGGGGGCCTGGACAAAATAGGCGTTGCGAGCATATTCAAGCTCGCGCTTGACGATCAGGTTATATTTTTTCAGGATTTCCAGGCAGGTGCCGGGCGCTGTATCACTGTCGAATTTGACAAAGAAGTTTTCGGTATAAACCACCGGCTGTTTGGCACGCGGTTCCACCAGCACACGCCCGGCAAATTCGATGGCCGGCTCTTGTTTGAGAATGGTCCGGGCCGTATCGCGCAAGGCTCGGCTTCCGCGCCGGACTTTGGTCCGCAAAACCTCAACCCCCGCCTCACGAAAGCGCGTCCACAGGTCGAACTCATTCAGGATGCTCCGGGCTTCTCGCGACAGCGGGACGACTTCAAACGGTCGTTCCTCTGTCAAGACCCCCCGGCTTTCGGTGCGGACCACCATAAATTCGTCGCTTTCGGCCAGCGAGAACGCCTTACCCCTTTTGCCGCCATAACGAAAGGTGAACATTGTTGGACCTCCTTGCCCGATTAATGGAAGCGTAACTACTCCCCTTTAAGGCTAAGGCTAAGGCTGAGGCTAAGGCAAGAAAATTAATCTTAGCCTTAGCCTCAGCCTCAGCCTTCTGCTGTGACTGAGTAGCTACTTGGAAACTATTTTTTAATAGCTATAATGACTATAGCGAGATATTGGATGGAAGCAAGTTGAAAGTTGGTTTTAAGATGAGCGTTGAGAAGAATGAATTTGCCAGGTACCCCCAGCAAATTCGGGCCAATATGAGCGCCTCTGCGCCCCTGTATGTCCGTAAAGCCGACCATTACGCCGTTCACCAGCGGTCCCCCGACCTGCCGGCCCGCGGGGCAGTTTTACTCCTGGAAGATGGGGCGATTGCGGTCTTTCAGGGCCGGCCTGATGAGGCCAATATCGCGGGCCAGGCCGGCCGCCTCGGTCCTGTGTACGGCTTACAGCCCAGCGGCCTGCCCGCCGTTCCGACCGGGCGGGTTTTGGTACGCTTTGCCGCCGGCATTAAAGCCGACTCCCGCCGCCAGGAGATCGAGCAGGCCGGCTACGAATTGGTCGAGAGCCTGGCCTACGCCCCGCAAGCCGCCTGGCTGCGTGCTCAGTCGGATGACATCGCCCACGCCCTGGCCGGACTTTCCCGGCTGGAGCAGTTGCCGGACATCGAAAACGTGGAACCGCAAATGCTCATGGAGAGCGTCCGGCGGTAGGAAGTCTCAAGGGCTTCTTCCCAGTACACCCTCTTTAATACACCCCCCATCAAGTTATCAAATTGTCAAACTTTTGATATGAAAACAACAAGATTCTGGGCGCTTTGAGTATTACAATAGCTTACAAAGTTGGAGTCTGTTGCTTTCTGGCTAAATTGGACATTTTGAAGAGAGTTTGAGTGAAAATTGAGTGGGATCAGGTACACTCCAACAAAAGTTTTTAGGGGTCTGGCTCGAAGACTCTTGGTAGTGTTACTTTCTTGAATGAGACCCACACCGTGTCTGGGCCATGTAAAATTTGAGACCCGTTCAAGGGGTCTAAGGATGGGGGGGTATATCCTATGTTAATTACTATCGTCATTGTTGTCCTGAGTATGCTTGTATTGATCCTCATGCTTCGTCCTTTACAGCGACGCTTTTCAGTACAGCCACGCTATTTATTTGAATACCTGATCTTCTTACGCTATCCTATTCTCTGTGCGCTTACCTTGATTTTACTGCCGCTGATAGCAACGACGCTGCTGCCCACCTTTATTGCCAATTTATTTATTGTTGATGACTGGATGGGTTTAGCGATTATCACCGCTCTGGGCATCTTGTGCAGTTGGGTGATCATGTTCACCGGCGGTTTGATCATTGTCGGAGCGCCCCAACGCTTTGACCTGCGCCCTCTTGAGCAGCCAGAGGCCTCCGAAACCAGGGCAGAGGCTTCCCCTAACCCCAGCTTCATAAGACGGATCATTGCGCCCATTAGAGACCCTATCATTAAATTTATCGTATCTCTCAACCGGATTATTGTAGATACCGTGTGCCTTCTGTGGGAGCAGCCGCGGCCAACAAGAGAAGATCGTCCGGCCCTAAAGTTCAGACATTTCCGCCGCCTGTGGTGGTACGATTTCCGCGAAAATTTCAACTATTTGGCAATTCTCTTTCCGGTTTTGCTTGTCTGGTCACTCTTGATGAACTTGTACGATCAAGCAACTTTGGGGTTCTGGCTGGTAGTGGCAGCTATTACCGCGGGTATCATCATCGCCTTTCTTGTCGGCCTTCTCGTGTTGACCCTACAGTTGCTCATGCTGTTGCTTATGCAGTGGGGCTGTGCCAAATTGAGAGACACAAAAATTTGGATCGGCCTACAACAGCGGCTGGATGAGGCCAAGTTAGCCGAAGTGGATATGCACAAAATTCCAGGGGTGCGAGAGGTTGTTGATAGCTTTCGTCAGGGTTACATAAACCCGAATGAAAAACCTTATGAAACACCCTTTACCCATCGCCGGGCCATCTTTTTGTTTTTGATCGTGGGGCTGATGTATGGGATCGGTTACACTTTATTAAATCCAGGCCAGCCCAACTTTCTTACATACCATACACCGCCGCTGGCCTACTTTATTGTGTTGATCACGTTGGCCGCATTGATCTTGCCCAGCCTGTCCTATTATTTTGATCGTTACCGTGTGCCCATGGTGTTTTTTATCACTATCATCTATATCATCTCCTATTACATGCCCGGCGTTGACCACTATTATGAATTTACTGCCGCCCCCACCCTTTCCGCGTCCTCAACGCCGCCCATAGAAACACCCAAAGAGGTTGTGACCGCATGGAATAGGCATTACAGCGCCGACCAACATCCGGTTATGGTTGTGGTGACAGCCAGTGGCGGCGGCATCAAGGCGGCGGCCTGGACAGCGCATGTATTGGGAGAGCTACGACGTGATCCCGATTTGGGTCAGGCCTTTGCCGAATCAATCACCCTGGTCAGCACCGTCTCCGGCGGCAGTGTGGGTGGCATGTATGTGCTTGACCAATACCGGCAGCCGGACCTGCCGCTGGACAAGGCGGTAAACCAAGCCGGTCAGTCCAGTCTCAATGCCATTGCCTGGGGGATGGCTTACCCCGATCTGCTGCGCACGATGGATCCGTTTAACTGGTTAGTGGATAAAACTAATGATCGCGGCGCGGCAGCGGAACATGCCTGGCGCGCTCAATTCGGCCAGGAGCCAAGCACACTGCTCATGTGGCCTCAGACTGTTGAAAAACAGTGGCAGCCGCTCCAGGTGTTCAACACCACCATTGCCGAAACAGGACAGCGGCTCTTGTTGTCGCCGATTGAAATCCGCAGCCCTTTTACAATAACAAACTCTGCCAGGGCGCAAAATTTTATTACCTTGTATGAAGGGTGCGATCTCTCGGTGGTAACTGCCGCCAGACTCTCGGCTACCTTTCCCTATGTGACGCCGATTGCCCGGCCCTTAGCCACCGAAACATGCGCCCACGGCCCGCAGACGCGCTATCATCTGGCCGATGGGGGTTATTATGATAACTTTGGCGTTGTAACGGCGGTTGAGTTTTTGAGCGCGCTGACCCCGCAGGTGTACAAGAAGGAGTTCAACCGAGAAAAAATACTCCTGGTACAAATCCGCGCCTCACCCCTGGAGGATGTGGAGGCCAGGTCGGCCTCGGCCGATGGTTTTATCTATGCCAGCCTGGGACCGGGCCTCACTGCCCTCCAAGTCCAAACAGCCACTCAGATTGGACGGAATGATCTCGAACTCGCCCTCTTGCAACAGAACTGGGCCAGAGACGGAGTAACTATCGAATCGGTTGTTTTTGAACTGCGCAAAGAAGTTGCGCTCTCCTGGCATCTTTCCGCCCAGGAAAAGCAGGATATTGCCCAGGAATTTACTGAACCTCGCAATCAAAAAAATCTTGCCAGGCTGAAGCAATTTTGGGGTATTACCAATCTAACCACAGCTTCCCCTTAAGACCTACCGGCCCGAGCTCATCATAAACTTCAAGCTGGATAACAAACCGCCACGAGAAACGACTCCTCGCGGCGGTTTGTAGTTAACTTCACCAAGCGATGTTTTAGCAGTTTTTCTTTACTACTAACAGGAATACGATACCAGTGTTGCTCATAAGCAAGATTGAAGTCAAGACGATTATTGAGAATAGCGACGAGGACTTCACCACGAACAGTCATAAAAATCCAAATTTCAGCTAACGGACTTCTATTTGCAGCGACAAATCGGTTTCGACTTCGGCTAAGCGGCGGTTATAGATGTGGACTATTTATTGCAAAATGGCAAAGAAATCCTTGTTTTCTGCTGTGGCTAACTCCATAATGTTTAGAGCGACAAAAGCTTCAATAGAAACAATAGCCAGGTCTTTATCAATCCCTTCATCCTGGGCCAGGGCCTTGGCTCGATATTCCTGTTCACTGGGGACTAAAAGGATGGGCTGTAGGCCGGCCTTGATGTTCTCAGTACACTTATGGATCACGTTGCGGGAAGGTGTAGCCGTTACATGGTAGACCAGTTTGGCAATAGTAAAATCGCCGGCTCTGGCTGTTTGCCGGTCGCCTGCATGGGCCGGATGATTAGATACGGTTACATGCTTAAAGCGTCTCTCTAACTTGGCCCCAACCAGATGTTGTTCGACCACACCCCCTGACCGCTGCTTCGCATTTTCAATAATGAGATTGATCCATGTGGTAGGCGCTTGCCGCCGGTCAAGATCGAGTTTCAGATTTTGCCGCTTAAGCCATTCCGTCGCTCTGTTTGATAAATCTTCGATTAGTTCAAGGAGTAATTGTTCTCTTTCTTCCTGGGTCAAATCGGCCAGTTTGTGGCCCCAGCCAAACGCTTCAAAGAGCCTTTGTCCATCTTGATGCCCTTGCCGCGTGGTCACTTCTTTCAGATAAGTACGCGGGATGCCATAAACCTCAAGAATGTTTCTAAGCCCTGAACGCGCTCCTTTAACTTCCCCACCCTGTGAAATAACCTCATCTCTCGCTGCCGGGCATTTTCGACGTAAGTGATCAAAAACAACAATGCCCATAGCGACCGTGTTTCTGGATATGTTGCCGCCGCGTGTGCAAGAAGCAATCCAATCATTGAGAATTTGATAGCTTTCTTGCTTGAGGTTGTCGGTCATTTATCGGTTCCTGCCTTGATAGCCCGGCGTATCCTATCTCTGAGTTGTAGCCGATCAGCCGGTTTTTTTAGTTCATGTTCCCATATCCGTATCACCGTCCAGCCGTTTTCAAGGAGCTTTTGATTATGGGACTTGGCTAACTCAATATTACGATTAATTTTTCGCTCCCAGTATTGGCGATTGCTGTCCGGCTTTAGCTTTCTTTGACAATGGGGGCAGCCGTGCCAGAAACAACCATCCACAAAGATGGCGACATGCTCATGATTAAAAACAACATCTGGTTTGCCGGTAATATCAGCGGCGTTTTTCCGCCAGCCTTTTAATCTCATCCCGGCAAGCATGGCAAAAAGACGCCTTTCCGGCGTTGTGCCCTTGCCTTTGACCGCCCGCATCGCCTTTTGACGGTCTGCGGGCTTCAGGTTATCAGCCATAATATTCAGGCAAGCTGAACCTCTGGGTTCAGCACATGCTTTTCAAACAGGGGATTAAGAACATGCTGCGCTATCCAGGCAATAACCGGAACGCAAACGGCGTCGCCAAAGCCGGTGAGCGCTTGCGCGCCATTCACGGTGATGGGATATTCATCCGAAACGCCTTGCAAACGCGCATATTCACGGGGGGTCATGGCCCGCATTTTTAGCTGGCCCCCACCGACTTTAATCAAGAACTGCTTCCCACTGCCGCCGACGGCAGTCCGCAGGCAGCCGGATAAATCGTCGGGCCTGACCTCGGCTCGCTGCTGTCCTTTGCGGCGGCGGCGGAAAAAGGTGCGATAGGCTGCTTCTTCATGGGCGACAAGTTGGGTCACTCTTTGGTAATGCGCCGGTTCCATCATGTGTAGGTGGCGCTTCACTTCATCCTCATGCCACCACCTGTTGTCATCATCGCTCATTGGCTCGATGATTTTTGCCAGACCACCGCTGCGCAAAGGGGGAGGGGCAGGCAGTTCATTATAAAACCAACCCAGATCACTGTTGGCAAAAACGCTTTTTCTAAGCGGGTCGGGCAGCAGAGAAGGGGGACGGCTGAGGATTAAGTGCGGATTCTTATTACCCTGCAATCTTGTCCCCACCAGAAAGACGCGCAGGCGGCTTTGCGGGGTAAAGCGCAAGGCGTCGAGGGTAAAGACATCGCAGACATAGCCCAATTGATTGAGCGCCTGAATGGTGAGGCGAAAATCCGCGCCTTTATTGGAGTATAACCAGCCGGGGACGTTCTCGACGAGGATCAACGGGGGCGCAGCTTCCCCTTGCGCTTTGAGAATCTTGATAAAGCCCCAAAAGGCGCTGGAATGGTCGCCGCTCATCCCATTCATATTCCCGGCCAGGGACAGGTCAATACAGGGAAACGAACAAGTGGCTAAGGTGGTTAAAGGCACAGAGGCCGAGTTTATCTCAAAAATATCTTTTACAAGATAATGGCGGTTGGCGTCGGGGAAAAAGGCGCGGTACAGTTCATACTTCTTGGCCGAGATGTCGTTGGCCCAGACCACCCGCCAGCCCAGCGGCTCTAAGCCCATCCGCACCAGGCCAATCCCGGCAAAGTATTCGGCTACCGTTGGCGAAGCAACTGGATTGCTCATAGGTTGGATTTTAACATCAAGTACGCCAAACTACAAGCAAATATTAGAGTAATAAAACCGCCGCAAGATGGTATCTCTTGCGGCGGTTGGTTGTTCTACGGCGGTCTGCCGTCAGCGGTCTGTGGTCACTCCGTCACCCGGAACACCCCCCCATCGCCCCGACCAAAGACCTCCGGGAAGTACATCTCCTCGGCGTGGGTGGGGATGACCCGGAACTCGCCGGGGATGGAGGCGCGGATGGAGTAGGTGTATTCGTAAGTGCCTTTGGGTAGGTAGGTGGCAAACAGGGCTGCCTTCTCATCGCGCAGTTCGCTGTGCGAGAACCACCACCAGCCGTAGCCGCCGCCCCAGGGGTTGCGCCGGTCGGTGCGGGTCAGCTCCGGCTGCTCGCCGACGACGCTGGTGGTAGCCAGGCTGGCGTCAACACCCTCGGTGCCGGCGGGGAAGGGGTCTTCGACCACGACGTAGTGCAAATCATTGGGGGCGATAATGGTCAGCTTGACCCGGATAATGTCGCCCACTTTGGCTTCGGTGATGGGTTTGCCATCTTCGTCACCTTCCAGGCTGTACTGACGGGAGACGATAATCCCCCGGTCCAGCGCTTTGACTTCCTGCACCGGCTTGTAGTAGGTCAGGTAAGCCGAGTAATACAACCGCCCCGGCGACTCCTCGGACACGTCACCGCCGAGCGGGTCGCGCTCAATCGCCAGCCGGTTGACGGCATCCGCCAGTAAATCGCCAATCTCCAATCTCAGCTTCACCGTTTCGTCAATATTCTCTTCATTGACCGTGCCTTCGCCCAACCCTTCGCCGTTCAAGGTGACATTCCAGGCATAGTTGCCTTCCAGTTCGCCGGTGGCCACCATAAAATCGGTCAGGCCGATGATAGCCCAGGCCGTTTCCTGGGTGGTTTCCCAGTGGCCGCCGTTCTCGCGGACGCTCATCAGCCAGCGCACGGCGTTGGCCAGCAGCGGGTGATCGGGCTGGATGCGCGACAGGGCAGCGATGATAATGGCCGTGCTGCGAGTGTCGGTGTTCATGGCGTAGTAATCCACCTGGGCCTCTTCCCAGTGCGCGCCGGTGGCGCTGACAATGGCCGCGCTGGTGATGTCGTCGAGCAGGGTGTCAATCTGGCTGGCATTTTCGTCCAGCAGGTGGATGGCCATGGCCAGGTAAGCCCGGCCAAAGAGGTCCAGCTTTTGCCGCTGATCAAATAGGGCGATGCTGCGCCCCAAATCCCCGGAGCCGGCTTCGGCCAGCACGTAGAGGATGAAGGCCTGGCGGTTGCCCTGCCACGAGTCCTCGATGTCTTTGGGGGCGGTCAGGCTGGCCTCCAGGTAAGAGATAGCCTGCTCGACCACGTAATCATCCACCGGGAAGTCGGCCCGCCGGGCCTCGACCAAACCCAACAGGACGTAAGCGGTCAGGAAGGGGTTGCTCTCGTCGAGCACCCACCAGCCCCAGCCGCCGTCCACGTGCTGCTGGCTGTAGAGCCGCTGTAAACCCAGGCCAACCAGTCCGGGCAGCTTCTCTTCCAGTTCCGGGTTGTTCATGTTGAGCTGCTCGTAAGCCCGGAAGGTGAAGACGTTGGGCAAAAAGCGGCTGACCGTCTGCTCGGTACACTCGTAGCGGAAATGCTCCAGGTAGGTCAGCCCATCGCGCATGCCGGCGGCCAGGCTGGGGTCTACGCTCACGGTCAGGTCGCCCTGGGTCGGGTCGAAATTGGCCGGGAGCGCAATGCCTTCGGTGCGCGTGCCGTCTTCGACCAGCACCCCAGCAGTGGCGACGGTTTCCGGCGTGCTAAAGCGATAGATAGGCAGGTCAAAGGTCAGCGCGTCGCCGTAATCGGCGGATTTCGCGCCCATGGTCAGGCTGGCCGTTTCGGCATCCGTGACCGTCACCTTGAACTCAACCTTGATGCGTTCTCCATTCTTGACCTCTAGAGTAGGTGTACCCTCGCTCTGCCATTCGCCATTCGCTATTCGCCATTCCCCAATCTCTAACCCTGCCGCCTCAAACCTGGCTTCGACCTCCTGCGTTGCTTGGGTATTGTTCTGGACAATCAGGCCCAAGACGGCCTCATCGCCGACCACAAAGAAGCGCGGGGCGACCGGGCGGACCAGCAGCGGCTTGGCGCTGACAATCTCGACCGTGTTTTCGCCGACCAATGTATCGGCCCCGGTGACGCCCTTGCCGGTCAGGGTCCAGGTGGTCAGGTTGTCGGGCAGCTTGGCTTCCACCGTGCCTGCACCGTTTTCGTCGGTGGTGAAGTCGGCAATCCAGAGGGCGGTATCTTTGAACTCACCGCGGATGTTGCCAAAGCCTTCGTCAAAGCCGCCGCCGCCGCCCTTGGCTTCGGGGGCTACGGCCAGGTTGATGCGGTCAATGGCCAGGGTCAGGCCGCCGGCGGTGGTCACGCCCAGGCCGCGGGTGCGCCAGAAAGTGCTCAAAAGCTGGCCCGGTGTTTCCGGGGCCAGGGTTAGCACGGCCTTGTCTACCAGAGCCAGGGAAAGTTCGGCCTTGACCGGCTGGCCTTGCGCGTCGGTGACCTGCACCTTGTATTCGGCGGTTTCGCCGGGTTGGTAGGTTTCCTCGGCGGGTTTGTTGGGGGTCAAAGTAATTTGTAACTGCTTTTCGCTGGTGTTGATGGGCAAGCTGGCATAGCCAACCTTAAAGCTGGGCAGTTCGCCGCTGACCTGCTCTTCTTCGCCTACGGTAATCAGCGAAGGCGGCGAGATAACCACCACCGAGACGTACATGTTGGGGATCATCTCCTCGGTGATGGGGATTTCAAGCTGTTCGCTGTTGGTGGGCAGTTCGGTCACGTAGTGGTCGTAGATGTGGCCGCGCTCCAGCGTGACCAAAGCCTTGACCGTGCCGCTGTAAGGGTGAGGCACCAACACCGTGGCCGTATCGCCGACGTTGTACTCACGTTTGTCGGCCACCAAATCAATCCGGTCGTTATTTTCCTGCCGCCAGTTGACGTACTCCGCGCCGCTGACCCACATGTAGGTTGAAGAACGGATTTCGTTGCCGGCGCTGTCGCTCCCGCTGGCGGTGATTTTGTAGATGCCGCCGTTGTCCGGGGTAAAGCTGGCCACAGCCAGGCCGTCGTTATCGGTGGTGATGGTGGTGGTGAAGACCGGGATATCTTCCACCACGCTGTCCCAGTAGAAAGAGCCGTCTTCATACTGCTTCTGGACGCTGTACCAGTTGTGCTCGGAGAAGACCAGTTGGACTTCCTGTCGGGGCGACGGCTCGCTCTGCCAGTCTACGGTAATCACGTTGACCACGTTCTCTTCGCCCGTTTGCCCGACGTACTCCTCCGGGCGCAGGCCGATGTAAAAATCGCCTTTGTGAACCACCGCGCTGGCCTGGGTAGCCACTTCCTGGTTGTTGAGGTCGGTGATGGTGATGTCGAAGGTAAACCTCTGGCTGGCGATGCGCTCAGCGATGTCGGCGTCCACCTCAAAGGTGAAGCGGCCCTGGGCGTCGGTGACGCCTTCGCCCTCGGCAATCTGCTCGCCGTAGACGCCGTAGTTGTAGGCGTCGCTGCGGCTGAAATCGTAATCGGTAAAATCGTAGTAGCTGTCGCCCTGGTAAGCAAAGCTGTAATCATCGGAGAGGACTGTCCATTTGACGGCGGCGTTGGAAACCGGCCCACCAAAGAAGAATTGGGCGGTGGTGGTCACTTTGATGCTTTCGCCGTTGGCGTATTCGGCTTTGTCGGTGCTGGCCTCGACGATGTACTCCGGCTTGCGGTAGGCGGCCACCTGGAAATCGCTGTAGAAAGTGTTGTCGGTGTCGTAGGTGGCTTGAATGGAGTAGGAACCGAGGACGGCGTTCTCGTCCAGTTGGAACTCGCCGTTGACCGTGCCCATGTCGCTCAGGGGGAAATCCTCATTGAAGACCTCTTTGCCCTGTGAGTCGGTGATGTAGATATTGACCGTATCGGTGACGGTGGGCAGACTGTAGCGGGCGTCGTCGTCGGCGCGGAGGACGCCTTTAAAGTAGACGCTTTGGCCGGGGCGGTAAATCTTGCGGTCGGTGTAGAAGTGGGCGTTGTAGGGCTGCTGGTAATCCTCGACGCTGACGTTGTTGAAGCTGTAGCGGTCAATGCCGTCGGTCCAATTGCTGACGGTCACGGCGAAATTTTCATCCGGCTCGTTGGCCTCGCCGACAAGGGCGATACGCGGTTCGTAGGCGTCGGGGCGCGGGTCGTACTCCACTTTGGCCACGCCATCTTGATCGGTGCTGGCCTGGCCCAGCCGCTCCGAGGCCGTGGCCTGGCCGCTTTCGTAATCGTAGCCGCCGCCGGCCACAAAGGTCAGCGGCAAATCGGGCACAGGCTGGCCGGTTTGCAGGTCAGTCACCCAGGCCAGGGCTTCGCTGCCGGACGTTTTGAGGGTGATGTTATTCTGGCTGACGACCAGGATTTGGCGCTCGCGGGCCTCGACAAAACTGGATGATTTGGCCTCCGGGTAAACCACGTCGGCGTCGGCGGTAGCTTCCAGGTAGTACAGGCCGGGCGGCAGCCGGTCGCCGAGGCCGCTGCGCGCCCCCAAATCAACCCGGTAGATGACACTGCTGTTCAACTCTGGGGTGGTATTGAGCGACCAGTCGGCGATGAGGTTGGCCTGGTCGGGAAAATACTGGTCCCAGGCGTCCCACCAGTTGGTCCCGTTGAGTTGGATAAAGTCGTCCAGCGGCAGGCGGTACAGGCCAAAATCTACCCGGCTGAGGTTACGCACGGTCACAAAGGTCAGGGTGTCGGTGTAGGCGTTGTAGGTGGCAATGCGGCCCGGCGTATGCATGAACAGCAGCGGGTCGGCGGCGCGGGTGGTCCAGGCGATGGTGGTCGGCGCGCCAAGCTGCTGGCCGTAGCGCCCTTCGATGTCTGCGCCGAGGGTGACGCGGTAGCTGCTGCTGGCCTTGATGGGGAAGTTGATTTCAAAGTTGGTATTGCTGCTCCACCAATAGCTGTAAACCTGGGTGGCGGCCACGGTCGGCTGGATGATGAGGTTTTCACCCAACACCACGCTGTCGGGGTTTATCGGGGCGTTGAAGGTGATTTGCAGCGAGCCATACGGATCGGCCAGTTCGTCGCCATCGGCGGGGTAGCTGCTGGTCACAGCCGGATAGGGGGTGACGGTAAAGCTGGCGCTGTAATCATTTTGGGTTTCGGCCTGGCCGATGGTTCCTTTGACCCCGGCCGGCAGTTCGATCCGGTAAACGGTCTCAAAGTCAAGCGTTACATCCGGGGTAAATTGAACCGTTTCCACGCCGACTGTCTCCGGGCCGGCCCCTTCGGCGTAGAGGTAGTCGTAGTAGCCGGGGTCGTCGGGACCGGGCGGCGGTGGGGTTAGACCCTCAGCCGCCCAGGCAAATTTGCCGGGAATGGTTTCGCCGGTGCTGTCGTTGACCAGTTTAAAGGCTGCTTCGACGCTCTGGCGGTTCATGGCCTGGTTGAAGGTGACGCTGATAACCGGCGTCGGGCTGACGTAGACATCGCCGTTGGCCGGCAGGCTGGCCACGGCGGCGGGGGTCACAGTGGTGAAAATCCACTCGTAGTCATCTTCCAACTCGGCCTGACCCAGCGCATCCTTCAAGCCCTGGCCGACGCGGGCGGTGTAGGTAGTGGCCGGTTCAAAGCCTTTGTCCGGCGTAAATTGATAAATGGAGGTGTTGAGCCACTCGCCTTTGCCTGTTACCGGCGGGGTAAAGGTGAGCGGTTGGGGCAGGCTGGCCGCATCTTCGATGGCGTTCAAGGGCACGACCGGGCGGTTAAAGAGCACGGTCACAATCGTATCGGGCAAAATTTCGGCGGCGTCGTTGGCCGGCTGGACGTTGGTCACTTCCAGAGAGCCAACCGCGCTGAAGCGCAGTTCAAAGGGACGCTGCATAGCCAGGCCAGCCTGGCTCTGGGCCGACTCGATGACCCGGACGCGGTAGCGTTCGCCCCGTTTGAAGCCGTCTTTGGGGCTGAACTGCATCGTCTGGTCATCGGTCCAGGTAAAGGTTCCATCCACGCTGGCCCCCGGCTCGATGGCAAAGGCTTTCTCGACGCTCTCGCGGTCCATCGGCTGGTCAAAGGTGATTTCTATCGGCGCGTCGAGGGGCTGCTCCTGGCCTGCTTCGGGCGAGGTGCGTAAAACCATTGGGGGGAGGGGTTCGGGCGTGGGGGAAGGCGGAAGGTTGGAAGGTTGGAAGGTTGGCGTTGGGGTTAGAGCCAGGGCTTCGGCTTCATCCGTCGGCTGGCTGGGGACAGGTGGAGGTGGTGTGGTCGTAGGGCTGCAACTGGCGATAAAGAGAATGAGGGCTAGGATGAGTAGGGAGATTGTTTTTTGCATCGTGGCTTCTCCTGTGAGACGCGAAACGTGATGCGTGATGCGTAATATTTTACTTCACGCATCATGCATCAGTTATCCTATCACAAGCCAGGGCTTTTTGCTAAACCTCCAACCCGTTTCCGGCTGACGGGTTCAGCGACGGTTGGGCGTAGGAGAAAGAGCAGGGATGCAGAAGGGGCAGAGTTACCTTTCCACTTCAACTATTTTGGTAATATCGCTGTGTAGATGCGGCAGTTTATTTTGGACAACGTCCCAAATAATCTGCAAATCAATGGTAAAATAGGTATGGATAGCAACATCTCGCAGACCAGCAATTTTGCGCCATTCAACGGCCGGATATTTTTGTCTCACTTCTGCCGGGATGTTCTTGGTTGCCTCCCCAATTATTTCCAGGTTGCGCATAACGGCGTCTACTCGCATTTCATCCTGGCTAAATTCTAGCAGAGACAAACCCTGTGTATAACTCTCAATCTTGCGGATTGCTTCTAAAATGTCGGCCAGGTAGAGTTTATAATCCCGAGACATATTTTACTTCACTCAAAATGTAAGGCCGTAAGCCCACTTTGAGATTTTCCTCTATCACCAGATCTACCTGACATTGAAACAAGTCTTCCAAAAAGAATTTGATATCCATATAATCATCAAAAGAAGGCCGCGCCAGCACCACTAAAAAGTCCATATCACTACCCTCCCTGGCTGTGCCATACAAGTAAGAACCAAAAAGTCCAAGTTTACGCACCCCCATTTTTCGGAGTTCCTGAGAGCGGGTAGCCAAAGTTTTTAATATTTCTTTTTCCGTCCACCGCTGAACTTGAGTGGCTGATTTCATTCATCATCTCCTCGAGATGAATTATACTTGGTGCGCCGTATCTTTTACAAATAACTTTTGACCGTGTAAAAGGTGAGCCAAAATTGATTCTGAATTTATACAGATTACAATATAAATGCTCTGGAACATCCTCGTAACCTTGTTCTTACCACAGAGGAAAGTACGAAATGAAAGTAATTCTACAATTTTATAGGCTGAGCTTGACTGCACTGCTCCTGACCCTGACAGCCTGCAACCCGGCCCCGGTTTCTACCCCGCGGCCTTCAGCAACGCCGCTTCCAACAGCGACGATTGTACCCCCAATGACTACCCCTACCGAGACGCCCGTTCCCAGCCCTACCAAAACGCCGGACGCCCCCTCAGCCGCCGATTTGCAGGCAACGGTCGAAGCCGGCCTGCCGCCTTCACCGACGCCTGATGCCGCCGGGTTCGGTATGGGTGGGTTTGACGGTGTCACCGTGCTGCCCCTGACTAATAACAGTTCTGGGCCGCCTTACTGGGCTGTTTTTACCAATGGCTTTCGCAGTTTTGATCCTTTGGAGAATCATTTTGTGGCAATCTATACCCAGTCCAACGGCGGCTGGCAGGAAGTGAGTCGGGTGGAACTGGAAAATCCAGATTATCTTGATCCTGCGGCGGTGAGCCAGGTTCAAATTGAGCCGGGCCACATCTGGCTGGAAGTGCAGGGGGGAGCCGGCGCGCACAGCGGTTCTTACGATCTACTGAGTTTTGATGGGCAGACGCTGCGCCACGACGTTTCTCATTTCACCAGCAGTCCGGGCGGCAGCCGGATCGAGGATTTGAACGGGGACGGCTCACCCGATGTCCTGCTCGACTTTACCGAGTATTATGTTTTTTGCTATGCCTGCGGCGTCACCCGCATTCAATACCAGGTTTTGACCTGGGACGGTGAACACTTGAGTGAGGTCAACTTGACTCCCCTACCCGAAACAGCGCCGGCGCCGCTGCGTGCTCTCACCCATCGCGCGGTCGAGTTGGCCGAGGCCGGCTTGTGGCGAGACGCGCAGGAAACCATCAACCAGGCTGTAACTCTCGACGGGCAAGATCCGGTGGTGACCTGGAATGCGGCCTTGATCCACCTGCACGCCGAGGAACGGGCCGAGCAGGCGCGAGAGCCTTATCCGCTGCTGGGCAATGTTTTTTATGGCGATTATGCTGCCGCTTTAGAGGTGATGCGCCCTTATTCGGTGGAGGAAATTTTTGACCAGCCAACCCCGTTGGTTGACGGTACTCCGGCCATGGGCTGGGAAGCGGAGCTGAGCCAGTGGATCATTGACAGCGCGACCTCGGCTGTGCAGGTGCAGCCCAACCTGGCCGCCGCCTTCTTTTTGCGCGGGTGGGCCAGACACTTAACCAATCCTGACGATCCCGAAGCGCTGGCCGATATTGAACAGGCGGCCCAACTCGCTCCTGAGGAGCCTTTGTTTACCCAAAGCTTGACCTACTTGAAGCCGTAGCGAGCTATTGCCTCATCTGTGTCAAAATCATTTCACACTCCGCCGCTGAAACGGGGCGGGGATTGTTTTGGAGCAGCACCATGCGGGTGGTGTCGGCGGCGATGGCGGCCCAATCAACCCTTTCCAGCGGCTGGTTGAGTTGGTTGAGATGGGTGGGTAAACCGAGCCGACGCACAAACTGGGTCAAGGTTTCCACCAGCCTCTCGCCATCGGCCTCTTCCGGTAAATCAAAAATCCGATTTAAGCGCGCTCTTCGCTCCGGCGGAATAGCCGGAAGGTTGAAGCGCAGCGCATAGGGCAAAATCAGGGCATTGGCCAGGCCGTGGTGCAGGTGCAGATGCCCGGTCAAGGGGCCGGACAGGGCGTGGATCAGCCCCAGCCCGGCGTGATCCATGGCCGTGCCGCCCCACAGCGCAGCCAGCAGCATGGACTGGCGGGCAACCATATCATTGCCATCGGCAACAGCTTGCGGCAGCGCCGTCCAGATAGCTTCCAAAGCCGCCAGGCAAAACTGGTCGGTGTAGGGATTGGCCCGCCGCCCGATGTAACATTCGAGGGCGTGGATGAAAGCATCCATGCCGGTAGCGGCGGTTAAGCGAGGCGGCAGCGAACGAGTCAGTTCCGGGTCAACGATGGCCGCATAGGGGAACATCAGCGGGCTGAGGACGCCCTTTTTGAAAGGGTTGGCCGGGTCCACAATGACTGCCACCCGGCTGACCTCGCTGCCGGTGCCGGCGGTAGTCGGTAGCGCCAGCAGCGGCAGACTGCGTTCAGTAATCGCTTTGCCGCCCCATTGGTAATCGGCGTAATGGCCGCCGTTGGTCATGAGCATGGCAATGCCTTTAGCCACGTCAATGGCGCTGCCGCCGCCCAGAGCGATCAATACCTGCGTCCCCTGCTCGCGGGCCAGGGCCAGCCCGGCGGCGACTTCGGTGGTGGTGGGGTTGCTGCTGACCTCAGTAAAGGGAGCAACGGCATATCCGGCCTCGCTCAATCCAGCCGTGAACTGCGCCACCAGCCCCAATTGGGCCAGACCGGGGTCGCTGACGAGGAGGACTCGGTTGGCTTTGAGGTAGGTCAGTTCGGTTTTGATTGCTTCGAGAGCGGGCTGGTCGAAGATGATTTTGGTGGGGAGATGGTAGGTGAAAGACATAATTTCTCTATGCGGATAATTTGATTTTGGTCAATTATACAACCTTTCCCAAGTTAAGCAGAAATGCTTCAGTCATTCTCATATATCGGTTTGGGGAACCATAGGCAGCGCTACAAAAAACGTCGCTCCCTGGCCTGGTTCACTCTCCACCCAGAGACGCCCATTGTGCAGGGCAATCCACTGTTTGGCGATGGCCAGCCCCAGGCCGCTGCCTCCCGTATCCCGGCTGCGGGAGGAGTCGGCCCGATAGAAACGCTCAAAGATAAAAGGCAAATCCTCAGCAGGGATACCCGGCCCGCTGTCCGAGACCCACACGAGCAATTCCCCCTCTGCCACTCTTGCTCCGAGGGTGATCCTGCCGCCAGCAGGCGTGTAGCGCAGGGCATTGCTCAACAAATTATTAAAAACCTGGGCCAGGCGTCCTTCATCGGCCAAAACTGGAGGCAGGTCGGCGGGGAAATCGGCCAGGAGTTGGACCTGTCGCGCTTGCGCCTGGGGTGTCCAAGTCTCGCTTATTTGGCGCAGAAAAGGGGCAGTTTCCAGTTTTTCCAGGGTAAAGCGCAGCCCACCGGCCTCGGCCAGAGAAAGCAAGCGCAGGTCTTCCACCAGGCGGTTCAACGAGACGATTTCATCACGCAAGGAAGCGGCGGCTTCCGCCGGAGGCTGCAAACCATCGCCCAAGCTTTCGATATCCAACTGCATCACACTCAGGGGGGTGCGTAGTTCGTGGGCAATATCGGCCACCATCTGCCGCCGCAGGTACTTTTGCCGGTTCAGAGCCGCCGTCATTTCATTAAAGGCCATGGTCAATTCGCCAATCTCGTCCCGGCGAACCACAGGCAGCGGCTCGTGGGAGTCGCTCGAAGTCAAAGCGCGAGCCGCCCGGCTCAGGCTGTGGATCGGACGGGCCAGGCGTTGGGCCAGCCCAAAGCTGAGCAGGAGCGCCACCACCCCGGCCAATATACTGGCCCCCAAAAGGGTCTGGCGCAGGGTGGCTTCTAGCACCCCGGTCAGTTCGTCCACTACCGCCGAAGTGACCACCAGCCGGCCAATCGGCTCATCTTGCAGGGTAATGGGCGCGCCATAAGCTTCTAATTCAACCGGGAGAGGTTGGCCGCCGGACAAAAGTCCCTGGCTGTCGGCCACCACCTGACCGGCGGCGTTGACCAGCACCACCCGGTCAGGGGTCAATTCTCGGATCAAATCGAAGCGCCAGGGTAGACCAAAGGTAATATCCCGGATTAACCCCGGCGGCAGGGGGTGGCTCAAGCGCTGCGCCAGCGCCGGCCCGTCGGCCCACGAGCCTGAGCGGGCGTAGGCGTCGGCAAAAAAGGGGGCCAGTTGAAAAGCCTGCCGCCGGCCCAACAGCAGGGCCACGTCATTCAGCCGGGGCAAGGCGACAACTCGCATCAGCACGGCCATCAACCCGATATTGATCAGGATGACCAGCAAAAAGCTGCGGGTCAACTGGCCGCGCAGGTTGACTCCCAATAAGCGGGCCAGCCACCCGGTTGAGCTATGCCTGCTGTTTGCCTTATTCTCAACCATAAACCATCGTTTGTCTCTGGATTTCAGCTACTCAAGGCCATTATAATCCTTCATACCGATAGCCCACCCCAAAAACGGTCACAATTCGCTGTGGTTGGGCGGGGTTGGCTTCAATTTTGTGGCGGATGTGGCGGATATGCACGTCAATCGTCCGCTCCAATCCTTCATAATCGTGGCCCAGAGCCAGTTCAATCAGTTGGGAGCGGCTCAGCGCCTTGCCTCGATGTTCCAACAGGGTGGCCAGTACGGCAAATTCGTTGGGGGTCAACTCCAGGGGTTGGCCGGCCAGCATCGCCGTATGCGCTGCCACATCCACTACCAGATCACCATCCTTAAACACCCGGCTGGGGTCGGCGTCTCGTTCCAGGCGGCGAAAAATCGCTTTAGCGCGAGCCACCAATTCTTTGGGGCTGAATGGCTTGGTCACATAGTCGTCCGCCCCCAGGTCAAGACCGGCCAGCCGGTCGGCCTCTTCCACCCGCGCCGTTAGCATAATGATCGGCGTGTTAGCCACGGCTTTCGTGCGATGCCGGCGCAGTTTTTGGCACAGTTCCAGGCCGTCCAGCCCCGGCAGATTCAGATCGAGCACAATCAGGTCGGGCAGTTCAGTCTGGGCCAGGGTCAAGCCGGTGGGACCGTCGCCGGCCAGCAGCACGGTAAAGCCGTCCTGCTCAAAATAAGTCCGCACCCAACGGGCAATCTTACCTTCGTCTTCAATTACCAGGATTTTTTTAGACATCTTCGCAACTTCTTAACAACTTTACCCTAAGCTGGTCAACAAGGTCAGCCAATTTCTCAGCATACCCCAATTATAGCCAAGCTGGACTGGTTGACAATAGGATAAAACTATGCGGGAGTATTTCCGTTTGGGGGCGAATTTTTAGACCACCCGCCCGGAAATGAATTTCCGGGCTAGCAAACAGCGCCGGATCAATCCGGCTAGCCTCGTTCACGAGGCGCTGTTCACTAGCTCGGCGAGTTCATCGCCGAGCGGGGTATGCTATACAGCAAGTTCGCCCCAAACATAAAATGCTCCCAGATTATACTGTTGAGGCGCAGTAATGATAATAGATACCTTATTCAAGCAGCGACCCACTAACGGGGCGACCGCCAACGGTCATAATACCTCTGCCCTGATCGAGTTGCAGCAGGTGGTCAAAAGTTATCAAACCACCGCCGGGTTGTTTACGGCCCTCAAAGGGGTTGACTTGCAGGTAGACCAGGGCGAATTCATCGCCATTGTCGGCAAGTCGGGCAGCGGCAAGTCAACTCTGATCAATATGCTCACCGGCATTGACCGCCCGACGGCCGGCGCGATCTACATTGAACAGACGCCGCTGCACACCCTGGGCGAGAATCAGATGGCTGTCTGGCGCAGCAAACACGTCGGCATCGTTTTTCAATTCTTCCAACTCTTACCCACCTTGACTGTGGTCGAGAACGTGATGCTGCCGATGGATTTTGGGCACATGTATGGTTTTAGTGAGCGGGAGCAGCGAGCGTTGGCGCTGCTGGACCAGGTCGGGCTGGCCGATCACGCCCACAAACTGCCAACGGCCCTATCGGGTGGGCAGCAGCAGCGGGCGGCCATTGCCCGCGCCCTGGCTAATGATCCGCCCCTGGTTGTGGCCGATGAACCTACCGGCAACCTCGACTCCAAAACTGCCGGGGCTATGTTAGGTCTGTTCCAACAACTGGTCGCCGCCGGCAAAACCTTCATCATGGTCACCCACGACTCCGACCTGGCCCGCCAGGCCACCCGAACGATTACCATTGCCGATGGAGAGATTGTTGACGATGAAAGAAGGAGCTGCTGATGAAATTTCTCAATCCCCGCTGGCGTAAGGTCATCCGCGACCTGGCGGACAACAAGGCCAGGACGGCGCTGGTGGTCTTGTCCATCGCCGTGGGCGTTCTGGCCGTCGGCGTGGTTTCAGGGACGCGCAGCATTTTTGGCGGCCAACTGGAGACCAGTTATGCGGCTACCAACCCGCCCAGCGCCAGCCTGGTGGTCAACGGCGATTTCGACCAGTCAGTGGTAGATACCATTCGGGCTATGCGCGAGATTGAAGCCGCCGAGGGACGGCGTGTGGTCAGCGCCCGCTACCGGGTAGGGCCGGACGATGAATGGAAGCCGATCAGCCTGGAAGCGCGAGCGATGAACGACTACGACGAGATGAACATCGCCAAGCTCTGGCCGGAACAGGGCGACTGGCCGCCGCCCGAAAAAGCGCTCCTGGTCGAACGGACCTCCCTCGACTGGATGGGCCTCGAGGTTGGCGACAGCATCACCCTGCGCACCCTGGACGGCTATGAACGGACGATGCGCATCGCCGGGACCGTTCATGACGTGGGCGAGCGTCCGGCCCCACTGGCCGGCCAGGCGTTTGGTTTTATCAGCCTGGATACCCTGGCCTGGCTGCGCCAACCGGCCGCTTTCAATCGGGTGGAGTTTGTGGTGGCCCAGGATAAGTCGAATCAGGCCCACGTGGAAGCCGTCGCCAAAGAGGTCAGCCGGAAAATCGAGGGGGCCGGCCTGGAAATTATGTCCACCGTCAACCGGCGGCCGGGCGATTATCCGGTCAATGATGTCGTCCAGCCGCTGCTGCTGCTGTTGAACGCTTCGGCGCTGCTGGCGTTGGGGTTGAGCGGCTTCCTGGTCATTAATACCATTTCGGCCATCCTGGCCCAGCAAACCCGCCAGATTGGGGTGATGAAAGCCATCGGCGGCCAGCAGGGCCAGATTATGAACCTCTATTTTGCTACGGTGTTGGCTTACGGCCTGCTGTCGTTGTTCCTGGCCGTGCCGCTGGGGGTGGTCGGGGCCTGGCGGCTGGCCGGCTATCTTTCGCAGCAGCTTAACTTCGACCTGGTGCGGACCACGATGTCGCCCGAAGTGCTGCTAATCCAGGTAGCCATTGGCCTGTTGACGCCGCTGCTGGCCGCGCTGTACCCCATCGTGGCCGGGGTGCGGGTCAGCGTGCGCGAGGCCATCAGCAACTACGGCCTGGGCCAGGGAACTTTTGGGGAGAGTTGGCTGGACCGGCTGCTGCAACGGCTGCGCGGCCTGTCGCGCCCGCTGATGCTTTCGCTGCGCAATACCTTTCGCCGCAAAGACCGGCTTAGCCTGACCCTGATCACCCTAAGCGTGGCCGGAATGGCCTTTATCGCTATTTTCAGCGTGCGCGCCTCGCTGGAGCAGACCCTGGATGACGCCCTTAACTACTGGCAGTTCGACATTCGGGTGCGGTTCGAGGGCGATTACCGGGTACGGGAGATCGAGCAGATTGCTTTGGAAGTGCCGGGGGTAACGGTGGCCGAGAGTTGGGGGGCCAAATCGGTGCGCCGGCTGCGGCCCGAGGGGGTGGAAGGCGAGGCCGTGCTTTTGCTGGCCCCGGAGGCCGATACGACGATGATCCAGGCCACCCTGCTGGAGGGTCGCTGGCTGCGCCCTGACGATACCAACGCCCTGGTGGTCAATACCGATTTCCTGTACGATGAGCCGGATCTGGGGCTGGGCGACGTGGTCATCCTAAAATTTGGTGAGCGCCAGACTAACTGGCAGATTGTGGGCATCATTCGCGGCACGCTGGCCGGGCCTATGCTCTACGCCAACTATCCCTACTACACCCGTGCCGCGCACGAGGTTGGCCGGGCCGGTTCGGTCCAGATCATCACTCAGGCCAACGATATGGAGAGCCTGACCCAAACCGCCCGGCAGCTTGAGCAAAAATTCAACCGGGCCGGCTTTAAGGTGGCCGAGGTGCGGACCATTATGAGCCTGCGCGAGAATGTGCAGCTTATGCTTAATATCCTGATTGTTTTTCTGCTGGCCATTGCCGTGCTGCTGGCCGTTGTCGGCGGCCTGGGGTTGATGGGCACGATGAGCATCAACGTGCTGGAGCGCACCCGCGAAATCGGGGTCATGCGGGCCATCGGCGCTTCCGATGGGGCCATTCTGCGCATTGTCATCGTCGAGGGCATCGTCATTGGGGTCTTGAGTTGGGTCAGTGGCGCACTGCTGGCAGTGCCGCTCAGCAAAATTTTGAGCGATCTGACCGGCCAGGCCCTCTTTCAAGCGCCGCTGTCCTACATTTTCTCGCTGCCCGGAGTCGCGCTGTGGCTGGTCGTGGCTATTCTCCTGGCCGCCCTGGCCAGCTTTTTGCCGGCCCGCAGCGCATCCCGGCTGACCGTGCGCGAGGTACTGGCGTATGAATAACGCATCTTCGCAACTTCTTAACAACTTTGCTTTATAAAGAGATTAGAGATTGGAGATTAAGGATTTCCAATCGCGTGAGGCTGTTCCAAGATTGAAATCAGTCAAAACGTGTTGCGTCTTGCGTAAAGACAAACGGAATACGCAAGACGCAACACGTAACACGAATCGAATAACTATTTTGTTGGAACTGCCTTAGGAAAAAGGTCATAAGACTGACAGGCCAAAACACCTAATTTTTGGGGTGCAAATTTGGGCAATCCTGTGCTACTGTAAGCCCAAAATAGAAGACTGTTCCAAAATTTAAAGCTGTCAAAGGGTGTTGCGTCTTGCGTGTTCCGTTAAAGATTACGCAAGACGGATTAAAAAATCATAGTAAAAATGTTATCACTCAGCTTCATGTCATTTCGAGACCGAAGGTCGAGAAATCTTCAAGGCACAACACGAAAAGCAAGGTATCGGGGATTTCTCCCTGCGGTCGAAATGACATGGTTGAGCAGTTACGTAAAAACAAAAGGAGTTATCCCCATGAAGCCAATCAATCTCTCCAACTACGTCCTGCTGACTGTCCTGGTGTTGGGGCTGCTGCTCACAGGCTGCCGAAATGCCCGCAGCGAACCAAACGCCCAGGCGACCATTGACGCGGCTGTAGCCGCTACCGCAAACGCCCAGCAGTCTGTCGAGGCCACGATTGCGGCGGCAGTTGCGGCCACCGCTACTGCTCAGGCCACGCCGCCCGTCCCCACGGCGGTCCCTACTCCGGTCGTCATTAACCAAACCATCAACCTGACCCAAACGACCACGGTCAACCCGACTCCGGCAGCAGCGCAAGATTATACCACCCTTTCGGAAGAAGAATTGGTCGCCTTGATCGAGCAATCTGTGGCCCAGGCCGCCGCTGCGACCAACCAATATTCCACCGAAACGGCCAATGCTACGGCTGACGATACGGTGACAGCCGAAGAAGTTCAAACGGTCGAAGTTTATGTGCAGGGGGCGGAAGAGGCTATCAATACGGCGGAAGAGGCCATGGCCGCTTATTATGAGCTTTACTATGATCTGGCTGTGGAAACTCAGGCTGAACTGGCCGAACTCAATCAAACTTTAGAGGAGCTTTCCGGCTCGGTTGACGAGATGAATGAAACGTTGGTGGAGATCAACGAGACATTGAATGAAGGCGTCGCCTTGGCCGAAGAAACGATTGCCGCCCTGGAAGCAACGGCCCAGGCTGCCAGTACCCAGGTGGCCGAATTGCAGCAGCAGGCGCAAACCTGGCAGGCCAATTACCAGGCTCAGATGGAAGCGCGGGTGACAAACGCCTTGAACATCCAGCCGACCCAACGGGCCGACACCCCCCAGGCCGCGCTTCAGGATACCTTCGCTTTTCTGCAAAGCGGGCAGCAGGCCCTGGCCGATCAACGGCTGACCCCAGATGAATTGACCACGATTGCTCAGCTTGGGGCCAATGCCAAAGCCGGGCTGGCCGCCCAAAACCAGCCCCAACTTCAGCAGTTATCGGGCACTATCTCTACCATCACCGAACAACTGGCCCGCGGCAATCTCTCCCAGGCGCGGGGTTCGCTGGATCAGTTCAACAATTCGCTGGGCGGCATCGCCCAAGTGGACCTCGGTTCGGGGCCGGCTGATGGGCCGTTAGCCAACCCGCCAGAACGTCCCAATCTGTCGGTTGATCCCGGTGGGCGATCCGCCGACGGTCCCCTGGCCAATCCACCCAGCCGCCCAACCCGGTAAAGCCGTTCCTAATCCGATCCTTCCAACAAAAAACCCTCCACTGTAGGAGGGTTTTTTGTTCTACTTTATTAACCATAAACGCTCGGATTCACACAATTCGGCAGCCGCTCCCCTCGCAGACCGGCCAGCAGATTCTCTGCCGCCATTGTGGCCATTTTCTCGCGGGCGGTGATGCTGGCGCTGCCGATATGGGGCAACACGGTGGCGTTGGGCAGGCTGAGGAGGGGATTATCGGCGGGCAGAGGTTCGGGGGTGGTCACGTCCAATCCGGCGTAGGCAATGACCCCCTGCCGCAGCGCCTCAATCAGAGCGGCCTGATCCACCACGTCGCCGCGAGCGGTGTTGATGAGGGTGGCCGTCGGCTTCATCTTTCGCAGCCGCTCGGCATTGATGAAATGTTTGGTGTCGGCGGTGGAAGGGAAGTGCAGGCTGACAAAATCGCTCTCGGCCAGCAGGGTGTCTAAATCCACCCAAGTTGCGCCCACTTCTTCAGCGGCGGGGTTGGGCCGGCGATTATAGTACAGCAAGCGCACGTTGAAACCTTGCAACCGCCGCGCCACCGCCAGGCCAATCCGCCCCAGGCCAATGATACCGACCGTGCTGCCGTAGACATCCGGGCCGGTGTAGCCCAGTGGTTCCCAGGTGCGCCATTTGCCAGTCTTGACCGCCTCCGCCGCCCGCACCAGTTGGCGGGCCGTACCCAGGAGCAGAGCCAACGTCAGATCGGCGGTCGCTTCGGTGAGGACGCCGGGGGTGTTACCTACGGGAATGCCGCGCCGGGTGCAGGCGTCCACGTCAACACTATCATAGCCAACGGCCATCAAGCTGACCACTTTGAGCTGCGGTCCGGCAGCGGTGAGCAGTTCCTCGTCAATCTTTTCGGTCAGCAGGCAGTACAGGCCGTCAATACCTTGTACTTTTTGCAGCAAGACTTCTCGCGGCGGCGGCAGTTCGCCCGGCCAAACTTCGGACTCGATGTCGGGGGCATTGAGGATAAGGTCGAGTCCTTTTTGAGAGACGATACGAGTGACAAAAACGCGTTGTTTAATCATTTTTATGGCCCTGTACTGGCATCTTCGATATCTTCAACGCCAATCGTATAATAAGTCGGCACCACCTCGACCCAGGTGTTGCCGGGTTTGAGGCTGTAGGGCGTGCCATCTTCGAGGGTAAAGTAGGGCGTGCGCGTCCCATCCGTTTCCCAGAAGCCTTTATTCAGCTTGCCATCGCGGAAGAACCAGGCCGGCCCCTTGCCGTTGACGATAATCCGCACCGAAGTGGCCCCGTTGCTGTCTTCGACAATGTCGGTATCCTGATGCTCGGCAAAATAGACAATCACGTTTGAAGCGGCAATCTGTTGGCCGTCAAGAGCATCGGTCAAGGGTGAGCCAATAATCCAGCGACCATATTTGCCACTGGCGGCATCGTAATGCCACTCGGTAAAACAGGTGCTGCGCGGGTAATAGATGTAAATATTTTCGCCCGGCTCGCCGGTCTCGATGGTCTCGCTGAACAAAAAGCCCTGCAACGGCACCGCCGCTTCCATCTTTTTCTTGGCCATGTAAGCGCGGGCGACCTGGGCGTTGAACACAGCGCGGGTCTGCCAACCTTCGTTGGGCAGATGGTGATAAGGGTCGGGGTTGTAAAACTGATCCAGATCGGTGATGGAAGATTGGGAGACTTCCCAGCGCACCGGGTCGGAGCCGCCGGAGTGAGCCAGCGCGCCGCCGTATTGGGGCACTAATTGCAGGTTAATCAGCCGGACAGAGCGAATGGGGCCAAGCAGTTCCGGCGTTTCCGACAGATAAATGGCGGTAAAGCGGGTGGTCCACCATTCCACAATTTCTTCGTAAACCATATCGGCTAAATTGAGGCCGCGCTGCGGGCGCGCGCCGACATCATTGCCAATGCGGACCATCAACGGGCGGCGTTTCAGCACTGACGGATCGGCGACGGGCAGGCCGGTCAGCGGGTTGATGCCCTCGGCGTGGGTGATAGTCGGCAGGGGGGTGCTGGTCGGCAGCGGAGTTGCGGTCGGTGGAGGCGGCGGTGAGGTTGGGGTGGGCGATGATGCGGGAGGCGAGGAGGCGAGGGTAGCGGTAATGGTAGATTTAGCGCCAATAGGCGTAGGAGTGGATGGGCGGCGGGTCGGCGTTTTGACCACGCGGGTAGGGGTGGCAGTCGGCGGGCCGAGCGTGGGCGATGGAGTGCGGGTGGGCGGCGGGGAAGCAAGAGGCGAGGGGGCGAGGGTTGGAGCGGTGACTTCAACGGGTGTGTCAGTGGGCGCGACCGTTGGATTTTGAGCCACTTCGGTCGGGGATGGGGCGCTCTTGCAAGCGGTCAGGACAAGAGAAAGTATGACGACAAGCAGGACAAAATTGGGGCGCATTTCTCCTCCATTCATTCCAGAGGAGACGCATTATAACACAAGCTGACCAAGACGGGAAGAACGAGCCTGTTCAGGGCTGAATAACCGATATTTTTTCCTCTTCCCTTCAAACCGGATTCAAACCAGGACCTGTTACAATAAGACCATAAATTCTGTCTGTTTGGCGTTTCGGGGCTTTACTGACGCGGTTGTAACTGCACCTTAAATAGAGACAACAAACTACCTCACCGGCCAAAGATACCAGGAACCAAAAGCCAACAGCTCTGCCTGACATTCAAATGTGAGGTAAAAAGATGGGTGAACAGCTCTACGCGCGGATCATTATTGCCGAAGATGATCGGCTGACTGGCCAACTCCTTGAACTTATTATCATCGGTGTGTCCCCTGGGTCATATCTCCCTGGTCCCCAATGGGCAAGAAGCCCTTCAACTCTATGAACAATTTGGGGCTGATCTGATTATTTCAGATAAAAATATGCCGCTGGTAGATGGCCTGGAACTAACCCGCACCCTGCGGGCCAGAGGGGTATCTATTCCTATTATCATTATCTCTGGTAACACTGCGATAGAAAAGGAAGCTAAAAAAGCGGGGGCAACCCTGGTGTTGGGTAAGCCGGGAGTATACCGCCAACTACCCCAGTTACTGCCTAAGCTGTTATTGCCAAACTAACTTGCCTCACCGAAAATAAACCCCTTCCCTCTTAACCAAGACACGATAGCCTCATCATTTAATAGCTCTCCCCTCCGTAGAATTATCTAGCACTACCTTTATAGTTTTTGGACAGAGACATTGTATAAAACATCAATAGGAAATGTGCCAGAAAAATAACGGAAAAGGTTAGAGTTTCAGAAACCAGCCCATTTTACACCATGCGCCTATCGCCACACTTTGAGCAGTATGTTCCAAGCTCGCCCAGATGCAGACAGACCTCCAGAAACTCCTGTTCGACCGTAATCAGCCGGGTTTCGTAGCCGCCGTATTGGTGCTTTCTGGCCCCACACCTGGGGCAGTAATCTCCGAAAGCGCCCAGGTGATTACACACCACGTGGTTCTTGACCTTCTTGCGGATCAACCCCATTTTGTCACCTCCCCGTTGAAGCTTAACAAACTTGGCTCATGTTAAGTACTAGTGCAAAGCAGGCCGGGCTCCCACGCCCGGCCCTCGGCGGCGTGGAAGCCGCCTCTGCTAAATTGCACTTGTTCTATACATGAGCCACAAACTTTAACATTACCCTCAGTGTACCATACAACCTCCATTAAAAAATTACATTTTTCTTTCAAGATCATTCCAAATTCAGTAACTATGAACATCTACCACGAAGCGGCCAAACAGGGCATCGGGGTCGAGTCAATGGAAGTGGAGGTTACAGGCGAGTTGAAGCTGTATCGGTATGAGCGGCTGGGCGTCAGTCCGGCGACGGTTTACTGTTCGCCGGTCATCGGGAAACTACTCCTCGTCTATTTATTGCCCTATCAAAGATAATGGTATAATCCCTGATAGGTGGTATATTGGTTTTACGTACCACGCTTTAAATCCTTACGCATCACGCATCACGAGTCTATGAAACCAATCTCGCGCAAACGCAAACTCGCTACGGTCATCACTACCGTGGTCATTTTAATCAGCCTGGCCGCCGCTGTTATCATTGACCAATGGCTGCTGGTGGACCTGCCCCGGCCCGACGAACTGTACCAGTACACCACCGCCCCATCGACCAAAATCTACGACCGGCACGGCACGCTGCTGTACGAAATCACCGACCCCCACCAGGGTTTGCACACCCCGCTGACTCTGGAAGACGTGCCGCCGGCCTGTCTTGAGGCGACCATTGCCACCGAGGATGCCAGCTTTTACCGCAACCCCGGCGTGGATGCCTGGGCCATCCTGCGCGCCCTGTACATCAACTGGCAGGGCGGCGAAGTGCTGAGCGGTGGCAGCACCATCACCCAGCAGTTGGCCCGCAACCTGCTCCTCTCGCCTCAAGAGCGAACCGAGGTCAGCCTGACCCGCAAGTTGCGCGAAGCCATCCTGGCCTGGCGGCTGGCCCGGACCTACTCTAAAGACGAAATCCTGACCCTCTACCTCAACGAAACCTATTACGGCAACCTGGCCTACGGCATCGAAGCGGCCAGCCAAACTTACTTCGGCAAACACGCCGCCGAACTGGATTTGGCCGAGTGCGCCATGTTGGCCGGTTTGCCCCAAAGCCCGGCCAACTACAACCCACTGGAAAACCCCGACGCCGCCAGAGCCAGGCAGAGCATCGTCCTCGATTTGATGGTCAAGCAGCAGTTTATCACCACCGACGAGGCCGCCAGCGCCCGCACCGAAAAGTTGGGCTACGCCGCCATCCCCTTCCCCATCGAAGCGCCCCACTTTGTCATGTACATTCGCGGCCAGTTGGAGCGCAAATACGGCCTGGAGGCCATCTACCGCCAGGGCTTGCAGGTCTATACTACGGTAGATTTGAATGTGCAAAATCTGGCCCAGCGGATTGTCCGCTACCGCCTGGCCGAGTTGTCCAAACAAAAAGCCGGTCAGCCGCCGCGCAATATCCGCAACGCCGCTGTGGTTGTGCTCGACCCGCGCAGCGGCGAAGTGCTGGCCCTGCTCGGCAGCCCCGATTATTTCGACCCGCGCATTGACGGCGCGGTTAATGCCACCATGGCCACCCGCCAGCCCGGCTCCTCGATCAAACCCATCACTTATGCCGCCGCCTTTGACCCCGGCATCGCCGCCGCTCACGGCTACGAGCCGCTTACCGCCGCGACGATGATGGTGGATGTGCGCACCGCCTTTGTCACCCAGGAAGGCCAGCCGTATGTGCCCGAAAATTACGACCGCACCTGGCGCGGGCCGGTTTTGTTACGGCAGGCCCTGGCCAGCAGCTACAACCTGGTGGCAGTCAAGGTGCTGGATTACGTCGGCCTGAAAAGTACCACTGATCTGGCCCGCTCGCTGGGCATCACCACCTTTGACAACAAAAACTTCGGCCTGGCCCTCACCCTCGGTGGGGGTGAGGTCCGCCTGCTGGAACTGACCGCCGCCTACGGCGCATTTGCCAACGGCGGGCGCAAACTGGAGCCGGTCGCCATCACCCGCATCACCGATCACCAGGGCCAGGTGATTTTCCAGTCACCCCAAAACCTCAACCCCGGCCCGCAGCTCCTCGACCCGCGCACGGCCTATCTCATTACCTCGATTTTAAGCGACAATTACGCCCGCCGCTCCACCTTTGGCGCGGGCAGCCCGCTCAACCTGACCCGTCCCGCAGCGGCCAAAACCGGCACCACCCAGGATTGGCGCGACAACTGGACCGTCGGTTACACTCCCGATCTGGTCGTCGGGGTGTGGGCCGGCAACGCCGACAACGAACCTATGCGCCATATCTCCGGCGTCACCGGCGCGGCCCCCATCTGGCACGACCTGATGGAAGAACTACACAAAACCATTCCGGTTCACGATTTCGTGCAGCCGGACGGATTGATTGAAAAAACCATTTGCGCCGATAATGGACTTGTACCTGTTGAACGTTCAAAGTTGGAAGGTTTGAACGTTGAAGCGGACAACGTTCAACATTCAACGTTTAACGTTCCATGTTCTCATACTATCTCCGAAATCTTCATTTCCGGCACCGAACCCTACCGCTTCGACGACTGGCATCAGCGCATTGCGCTTGACCGGCGCAATGGACTTCGGGCCGGGGTTGGCTGCCCGTTGGAGTTTGTCGCCTTCCAGACCTTCACTCTCTACCCCGCCGAAGCGCAAGCCTGGGCCAAAAAGCAGGCCATCCCACAGCCGCCGGGGGCGTACTCACCGCTCTGCCCCGGAGGAGGCGAGGAGGCGGTGACGCGAGGAACAGATGAAGCGGGACAAGTCAGCGCCTCATCGCCTCACCCTTCTTCGCCTCCTCTGCTCTTCACCAGCCCCGACCAGGGCAGCACCTTTCGCCTGGCGCCCAACATCCCGCTGGAGAAGCAAAAAATCCGGGTCAGCATTCGCCCCACCGACGGGGTCTTGCTGCGGCATGTCAAGCTGCTCATTAACGGCCGGCCGCTGGCTGAAAGCTCGGAAACGCTGTGGCAAATGTCGCCGGGGACGTATATCTTTGAAGCCATTGGCCTTGACGCCGCCGGAAATGAGGTCCGCGCCAATCAGGTGACGGTCAAGGTAGTGGAGTAATCTTTGACTTTGACTGAGCATCAGGCCTTTGCTACAATAATTTAGCAGAAAATCGGTCAAAGGATGTTTTTCTGATAAGGGGATAGCTAATGTCTGCAACTGTTCAGGTACGCCAGCGAGGGATTCTGACTTTACCCGCCGAGGTGCGCCAACGTTATAATATTCAACCTGGTGATACATTCAATTTGATAGACTTGGACGGCCTTTTGGTCTTAACACCTATGGCTCCTTTAGTACCAGAGTTGGCTCGTGAGATCGAACGCGCCCGGATTGAAGCGGGTCTCAGTGTAGAGGAAATGTTACAAGCTCTGCGTGAGCAGCGAGAACGATACACAGCGGAAAAATACGGTGACCAGGGTTCATAAACCCCTTGTTTTTCTGGATGCCGATGTGATTTTTGCCGGCGCCGCCGCCCCTACCGAACACGGAGCCAGTCACGTATTGCTGCGGATGGGTGAAATTACGCTGCTTGAATGTGTCACCTCAGAACAAGCCATCACCGAAGTAGAACGTAACTTAATCGCCAAAATACCCACCAAGTTACTTGAATTCCGTCTATTGGTCAGCCATTGTCTTCGAGTTGTGCCTGACCCGGCAGTGGACGATTTACGGCTTTATATCGGGCAGGCCGATCCCAAAGACCTACCCTTATTGGTAGCGGCTCTACAAGCCAACTGCCCTTACCTGATTACCTTCAATACACGCCGCTATTTTCCTGCTGCAAAAAGTATTACTATCCAGCGGCCCGGTGAGTTCCTCCTAACTGTCCGCACTTTACTCAGCCAGATGAGCTTGAGCAGTGAGGTTCTGGGTGAGTAGCCGCTTTAGCAGTTGAGCCAAATTTACCCTACCTATTATGATCGCCAACACCAAATCAAGCCGCCTGATCAAAGCCACGCCTTTCTTTTACGGCTGGGTCATTCTCGTTGTCGGGACTGTGGGCATTGTGATGATGGCCCCCAGCCAGACCTTTACCATCAGTATTTTTATTGATTACTTCATCAAAGACCTGGGCATCTCGCGGGCCAATATCTCTCTGCTGTACGGCGTGGCGACCTTTGCCGCTTCGCTGCTGCTGCCGCTGACCGGCCGGCTGGTGGACCGTTTCGGTCCCCGGCTGATGACGCCCCTGATTGCATTAGGGCTGGGTTTGGCCTCGGTGGGAGTGGCCTTGGTTCATAGTATCTTCACGTTGTTTCTGGGGCTGCTGGCGCTGCGCTTTTTGGGTTTTGGCTCGCTGCAACTGGTCAGTAACAATCTGATTGCTCAGTGGTTTATTCGCCGGCGGGGCCGGGTGATGGGGTTGGCGGGTCTGAGCCTGCCTATCGGCCTGATGATTTTTCCGGGGCTGAGTCAATTCTGGATTGACCACTTGGGCTGGCGGTGGGCTATGGGATTGTTGGGGCTGCTGGTCTGGCTGGTGATGCTGCCGGTCAGCCTGCTTTTTTTCAAAGACCGGCCGGAACTGTACGGCTTGCAGCCGGATGGTGATACCCCTCCCTTCCCCTCCGTGAACGGGGGGGAGCAGAGGGGGGGTGAACGGCACTGGACCCTGGCCGAAGCGCGGCGCACCGGCGTGTTCTGGCTCTTCAGCGCCGGCCTGACCGTGCTGACCATGCTGCTGGCCGGGCTGGTGTTCCACCAGACCTCCCTCTTCGAGGTCCGCGGCCTGAGCCGCGAGGTAGCGGTCAGCGCCTTTTATGTGATTGCCATTTTTTCGGTCATCGGCAACCTGGGGATGGGTTGGCTGCTCGACCGCTACCGGGCCAGGCTGCTGTTGGCGATCACCCTCTTTCTGCTGGCGGCGACAATGGTCATGGTCCAGGTGATGCGTACCCCCGCCGAGGCCCTGCTCTACGGGGCGCTCAACGGGCTGGTCAGCGGGGCGTTCCGGGTGATTGATGCGGTGGTTTGGGCTAAATATTTTGGCCGGCTGCACCTGGGTTCGATTCGTGGGGCGGTGATGATCGGCGTGGTCGGCGGGACGGCGCTGGGACCGTACCCGCTGGGGCTGAGTATGGATACCTTTGGCAGCTACGCCCCGGCCATGACCGCGCTGTTGATTTTGCCGGTCAGCATTGGCCTGGCGGCCCTGTTGATAAAACGCCCGGAGAAGCAACCAAGTTAAATAACATTGACTGACAATGATTACTGGAGGAACGATGGAACTCAAACGTTTTGTGGGCCAGGTCGCCCTTGTGACCGGCGCGGGCAGTGGGATTGGTCAAGCCTGCGCCTTGCGATTTGCCCAGGAGGGAGCACACGTGGTTTGCCTGGATGTAAGCGATGCGGCCAACGAGAGCACCGCTGTTCGTTGTCAGGCCGCCGAGAGCGAGGCTATCACCGCTCACTGCAACGTGGCCGATCCGGACAGCGTCAAAGCGGCCGTAGAGATGGCAATGTCAAAGTGGGGCCGGGTGGATATTCTGGTGGCTGCCGCCGGCATCTATTCCGGCTCGCCGCTGGTGGAAGTGCCGCTCAAGCAGTGGCAGCGGTTGATTGACATCAACCTGACCGGCGTCTTTCTGTGCAACCAGGCTGTCGCTCCGATCATGATGGCTCAAAAATCGGGCAGTATTATTAACATCTCCTCGATGGCCGGCAAAACCAGTTGGCCGGCTTCGGCTGAGTATTCGGCCTCCAAGAGCGGGGTCATTGGCCTGACCCGTTCGGTGGCGATGGAACTGGCCCCCTACGGCGCTACGGCCAACGCTATCTGTCCCGGTAACACGTTGACGGAGATGGTCAAAAATGTAGCCAGCCAGGTGGCCCCGCGTGATGGACTGTCGCCTGAAGAATGGCTGCGACTGCGGGCCAACGACTGCCCTATGAAGCGCATGGCCGAACCCTGGGAAATCGCCGGAGTGGCCGCTTTTCTGGCTTCGCCCGACTCGCGCTACCTGACCGGCCAGGCTATCGAGGTGGACGGCGGCATGGTGATGAGTTGATGGAATACACCGGCTACCTGGATTTCTGGTTTACCGACCGGCCTCTCGTCGAGCGGGTGGAGGCGTTTGTGGCGTTGGGTATTACCCGGCTGGACGTCTGGTTTTGGCGCAATACCCCCATTGCCGAGATTGCCGCCGAGTGCCGCCGGGTTGGGGCAGTCATCAATTCCACCTTTGACGACGACATGGGCAGCCTGGCCGACCCCGGCGACAACGAGAAAACCGTCCGCTCCTGGGCTGAAAGCCTGGAGTTGGCCGTCAAATACGGCATTGAACACCTGTTTATCTTTTCCAATCAGGTCGAGGTAGCCAACGGCAAAGAATGGACCCGCCGCCTCTCAAGCAACTTCAGCGAGGCCGAGCAGTACGCCAACCTGCTCCACCAGACAGAAAAAATTATGAAGCTGGTTGAGCAGACGCCGGTGCAGGTGTGGGTGGAGGGGTTGAACGAGTTTCACATCAAGGGCGGGGTGCTGGTCCACAACCACGAACTGGCCGCCGATTGGGTTCGCCGGATTGACCATCCCCAATTCCGGCTGGCCTTCGACTGCTACCACCAGCAGCGCGGTTCCGGCAATTTGATCTGGGGGCTGGAAGAATATCACGGCCTCTATCCCACCATCCACATCGGCGATGTGCCGACCCGCCAGGAGCCGGGCACGGGCGAAATCAACTTTCCGAATATCCGGGCCAAACTGCGGCAGTTGGGTTTTGATGGTTACGTTGGGTTGGAATTTCGTCCTTCCGGCAGCGAGGCCGAAGCCCTGGCCCGAACGAAAGAGCTTTTTCCGTTAGATTAATAGTAGATTTTATTGGTTGAGCAAAAAGTTGTTACACAGAGACACGCAGAGAAATCACAGAGTTTCACGGAAAAAATTTTTGAATTTCTCTGCGTATCTCTGGGGAGTCTCTGTGTAACTCTGCGTTCCTTTTTGGTCACAGGTGGCTTTTCCAACTCAGGGGTGATCTGTTGCTTTTAATTCAAAATGGCTCGATCCTGACGATGGACGAGCACAATACCAGCCACACGCCGGGTTGGGTCTGGCTGGAAAATGACCGGATTGGGGCAGTCGGCCCCGGCCAGCCGCCGCTTGATTTGCTGATTCGGGCCGGGCGGGTGATTGACGCCACCCACCTGGCCGTTCTGCCGGGGCTACTCAACGCGCATACCCACCTGTCGCAAACCTTTATGCGCGGGCTGGGCGATGACAAATCGCTGCTTGACTGGCTACAGCAGGTCATGTGGCCCCTCCAGGCAGCCATGACCGCGGCGGAGATGCGGCTGGCCGCCCTGTTGGGGCTGGTAGAAAATCTGCGTTGCGGGGTGACGGCAGTGGGCCAGCATCACAAAATCACCACCTCCCCGGCGCATGTGGATGCCGCCGCCGAAGCCGCCGAGATCGTCGGCTTGCGGATGCAGTTAGCGCGGGGCTGGGTTGATCGGGGCAGCGGAGCCGAAGCCCCAGAAAGCATCCTGGCCGAGATGGACCGCCTGCGCCGGCAGTGGCATGGTCAGGCGGAGGGTCGAATTACCATCGCTTTTGGCCCCATGGCCGCCTGGCGCTGCTCCGACGAAACCATGCGCCGGACGGTTGCCCTGGCCCGTGAGTGGGGGCTGCGGACGCATATTCACGTGGCCGAAGCCAGAACCGAAATTGAGCTGATGCGGCAGCGCAACGGCCTGGGCCACATCGAGTGGTTACACTTCCTGGATGCGCTTGGCCCGGACATGCAGGTGGTCCACTGCGTCTGGGTTACTGAGGCGGAAATCGAGTTGATGGCTGAGAGTGGAGCGCTGGCGGTGCATTGCCCGGTTAGCAATATGTACCTGGCGTCGGGGGCGGCGCCGCTGCGGCGGATGCTGGACTGCGGCGTCAGCGTAGCCCTCGGCACAGACGGTTCCGCCTCGCATAATTCCCAGGATTTGCTGGAAACGTTGAAAGTGGCGGCCCTGCTGGCAAAACTGAGCACCGGTGACGCCCAGGCTCTAGCGCCGTTAGAAGCGCTGCGGTTGGTCACCACCGCCAAAGCAAACTTTTTGGGACAAGATGACATGGGCCGGATTGTGGCCGGAGCCAAGGCCGACCTCACCCTGGTCAATCTGAACACAGCCCGCTCGATGCCGGTGCATCGCCCGGAAAGCGCCCTGGTTTATAACGCCAGCGGCCCGGATGCGCATACCGTTATTGTAGATGGACAAATTTTGCTCGACGCCGGCCGGGTGACCATGCTCGATGAGGCGGCGCTGCTAGAGGAGTGCCGGGAGGCAGCCTGGTGCTTGCTGAAACGGGCAGGAGTGGGGGAGAGGATGGAGGATAGAAGATAGAAGATAGAAGATAGAGGATAGGTTAACCTCTTTCTATCTTCTATCTACCATCTACTATCTTCTTGATTTACGTAGGGTCTTTTTTGTCCAGCCACTCAATGGCGCTGTCGAGCAGGCTACGCACGGCTAAGAGCTGCTCTTTTTGAGCGTTGCGCATGTGCTGTCTAAATTCGGAGGTGTCGAATTTTTTGGTCTCGCCAGGCATGCAGCCTTCAACTTTTTGCCGGAAGCCGTTGAGGCCGTCGCGCAGCCAATCTTCAAAGACAAATTCTTCAACCGGCTCGTGGTCATACTTTTTGTTTACCATAGTTTTACCCTTTGAATGGTGAACAATTTATTGAGTTCTATCAATACTATACCTGTGACGAGGTAATTCGTCAATACCGGGAAATGGCGCATGGTTAAAACGGCCGATGTGGTGATTATTGGGGGTGGCGTTATTGGAGTTAGCATCGCTTACTTCCTGGCCCGGCGTGGTTTTGGGCGAATTGTGGTGCTGGAGCAAGAAACAATTGGGGCCGGCAGCACCGGGCGCTCGGTGGCCAGTATTGATTTGTTTTCCCATCATCCGGCCGCGGTAACTTTGCAAGCGCGGGCTTATGAAATTTTCTCGCAGTTTGAAGAGATATTTGGCGCGGAATGTGGCTTGATAACCACCGGGCTGGCGGTACTGGCCGGTCCCGAACAGGCCGCCGCTCTGAACCAGGCAGCCAAACTGGCCGAAGCCGCCGGGATAACCTGCCAGCTTTTGAGTCCTGACGAATTTGCCCGGTTGGAGCCGGCGGCGGTGGTGGATGACCTGGCCGTGGCCTATTACGCGCCCCGTGGGGGCTATGCCGATCCGATGCTGACCACCAATGCCGTCGTGGCCGCGGCTCGCCGGGCCGGGGTTGTCATCGAACAGGGATGTAAGGTTACACACTTAAGACATGCCGGGGGTCGAGTGACCGGGGTGGACACGCCAGCCGGAGCGGTGGCTGCCCCGGTGGTGGTCAGCGCCGCCGGGCCGTGGAGTAAACATCTGCTCAAACTGTTTGGCCTGGGTGACCTGGGATTGTATGCCTGTGAGCACCCGGTCATTTCCATACAGCGCCCCGCCGATTTTGGGCCGCCCCATCTGAGCATTCTCGATTTACCCAACCAAACTTATGCCCGGCCTGAAACCGGCCATTTGACCCTGGCCGGTTCCATGGATCGGAGCGTGGGTTATGAAGCTATCGAACCGGAAAATTTTCACGGGCAGGTGACTGCGGCGTACACTTTTTGGGTAGCCGAGCGGCTGGTGCAGCGTTACCCGGCGCTGGAGGCCGGCCAGTTGCGCCAGGGCTGGTCGGGCTTGATGACCATTTCGCCCGATTGGCAGCCGGTGTTGGGCGCGCTGCCCACAGTGGCGGGTCTGTACTGCGCAACCGGCTTTAGCGGGCAAGGCTTCAAAATCAGTCCGGCCGTGGGTGATTTGATGGCCGGATTAATCGCTGGCGAAACCGAAGCCACGCAGTTATTGGTTCCATTTCGGCCCAGCCGTTTTGCTGAAGGTCAATCGCTGGCAACCAGTGAGTTTGGGGCGTTGGGATAAGGGGGTTCCGTTTTAACCGCCGGAGACAGGCAAGGCAAATTTAAAGTCGGAACCAACATTTGGCTGGCTTTCGACCCAAATTTTGCCTTGATGGAGTTCTACCAATTCTTTGCAGATAGCCAGCCCCAGGCCGCTGCCCCGCCGGCGCATTTCGACATTGCCGGCCTGCCTGAACCGTTCAAAGATGGTTTCCAGTTCGGCGGGGTCAATCCCCGGTCCGCTATCCCGCACGCCAATAACAACCTCACCCTGACGGGTCTGAGCGTACAAAATAACTTTACCTTGTTGGGTAAATTTGAGGGCGTTGGAGAGCAGGTTGATAATGACTTGCTGCATGCGCGTCCGATCAAACCTGAGAGCGGGCAGATTGGATTCTAATTCTAACTCAAATCGAACCCCTTGCGACCAGGGCATGGCTCGACCAATTTCATAAAGCGAAAGCAGGTATGAGTGGGTATCAACCACCTCCGGATAGATGGTCAAATTTTTTGTTTCCAGTTTGATCAGATCGAAAAAATCGTTGGTCAGGGTCAGCGCATGGCGGGCTGAACGCTGCGCCGTTGCAATCACCATATCTTGATCGGGCGTTAATTCTCCAAAGGTGCGTTCACTTAATTGATCGAGGGCGGTAAAGATGACCGATAGCGGCGCTCGAATATCGTGGGCAATTGTACTCGATAGTAAAGACCAAACACGATTAAACTCAACCGCTTCGGTCCAGCGATGCTCCAATTCCGCCAGAGCTTGCTGTACTTCAGCCGTGCGAGCGGTTACTTTGGCCTCCAGACTCTCATTTAGAAGGGCATTTTCAATGGCAACTGCGGCCTGATTGGCGAATAAAATCAGGGGCGATAGGGAATTTTGGGTAAATTGTCCTTGTATGGAACGATTTTCTACATAAAGCGCGCCTAGGGTGACGCCGCGGGAAATAAGGGGGACAGCCATAATGGAACGCAGCTGCAGCCGGATGACGCTGGTGGATAATTTGAAGTCAGGGTGTTCGGCGGTGTTGCGCAGAATAATGGGGCGCCCCGTGCTAATCACCTTATCCAAAACCGAATGGCTAACCTGATCGGCCGGATCGGTTAACTGGAAGCCATCTTTAGCGCGTTTGACCCGAAAATCGAGGGTATTGTCTTGATTTAACAGAATGAGATAACCACGTTCCGCCCCCGTTAACTTGATGGCTTCATCCATGGCATAATCCAGCAGTGGTTTTACCTCACGGGTTTCAGCCATATGCTGGCTGATTTCGACCATTTTCAAAAGGAGTTCTAAATTAATCGGTTCTTGGATCATAGGAGTTGCCCCGTAAGTAGTGTTCTGGTAGAGGTATTTTTGAATGGTTTTATTGTACCAAACTTTTAAGAAAAATTATACCCCAAAAATGGGGTGTTTTCTAATACCTCTGGTAGGGCTTTTGACCCACTGCAATCAATGAGGTCCCGATGGGCAGATTGGTGAGGTGGATGAGGCCCGCCTCGACTTTGCCGACCAACGTCAAAAGGGCATTAATCGGTGGGGAGGCCGGTTCCATTTCCACTTGATACTCCTCTTCATTCAAATGATGCGAAGCAAGCCGGGGCTTTTCTCCCGCCAAACGGCGCAGCAGGATGAGGGCAGCCGCTAAGGGGAAAATAAAGAAATTGTTATACGTGACCCGCCGGATGACGAAGCCGGTTTGGGTGAGCTTTTGTTTCAACTCGGCGGCGGTGTAACGGCGGACGTGGGCGTTGATATCGTCGTTATGGCTCCACAGCCACATCAGGGCCGGAACGGTGATAATCATATAGCCGCCGGGTTTGAGCAGGCGGTAGCTGTCGGCCAGAATAGCCAGGTCATCCTGATTGTGTTCGATCACATCCAGCGCGGTCACAGCATCGAAACTGTCATCGGGGAAGGGCATGGGCTGGGTGGCGTCAAACCGGTCTACGTCATAGCCGCGCTGGCGGGCCATTTTGACCGGGCGCGGGTCAATTTCAAGCCCCTTGACCCGGCCAAAGCGGCTGAGGTGATGGATCATATTGCCCGCGCCGCAGCCCACATCGAGAAGGCGAAGGTCAGAACTTTTGGGTAAAAATTGCTTCATCACGGTGGTCAAGGCGCGGGTACGGCTGCTGAACCACCAGTGGGAGTCTTCGGGAATTTTGTGCTCCATTGGTACTCACAAAGGCGTTTAGGTTTGCCGTATTCTACTCGATGCGGGGGGATAGGACAAAAACGCCAAAACTGATGAACATCGTAGCCGAAGGGGTGTAGACCATGAGGGAAGGGACAATTGCCAGCGTCAGTGAGGAGAACAGCGCCTCGGCGCAAGAGGTAGGCATCTCAGCCCAGGAAATGAGTGCTCAGGTGGAAGAGGTAGCCGCCTCGGCCCAATCCTTGCGCGAGATGGCTCAAGGGCTACTGCAACTGGTCACTCAGTTCAAGTTGGCAACAGTTGAAACCGAGATGGTATCAGATGAGTTTGCCACTGTTGGGGTTGAGGAAATTGCGCCAGAGCCAATTCTCTCCAAATATGACGAGGCTTACTCTGAAGAAGAAGCGCCGATTAGTAGTAATGGGCGGTATTAATAGTGACAGATGAGTGCTTGGTATGATAGGCTCAATTTTATTTCAGAAAAGTGGCTATCAGAACTATACACTACCTTTGCACTTTTTAAATAGAACGCAGATAAACGCCGATAAACGCAGATTGGCGCAGAAAAATTTATAAAAAATCAGCTAAAATCAGTTGAATCTGCGTCATCTGCGTTCAAATTTTGGCTGGTTATGAAAAGTGCAAACATAGTGACTATAGCGACAATCCCTATACCCAGGTAAATATCGAACCAACCCCAGGCTTGTCCTAAAAGAGCGCGTTTTTTGCCTATTTTTTCCACATTAAAACTCAAATTTAGAAACTGGATCGCTTTTTGTCCTTCAGAAACCGCTTTTTGACCCAATAAAAAACAAGGTAGGGCCACAAATAATATTACCGGGATCGTGGCAGCGGCCCCGCCTTGGCTTAGGGTGGCGCTAGCCGAGGTAAAAACCTTGGTAAAAATGGTCAAGATGATCGCCAGATTCGTAGGTCCCGCCAAGGCGATAAATGGCAAAGCTGCCACCAAAAGGAAAAGAAGAGGCGGTATCAGGCCAAGCACGCCAAACCAAAAGCTGGCATTGGCATGGCTGCGGATTTTCTGGCTCAATTCTTTTTTGGTAGCCGCCTCCAGGGTTAAGGGTTGGCCGCAATAAGAGCAATACACACTTCCTCGCAACCCAGTCTCTTTACAACTTAGGCTCATGTATAGAACAAGTGCAAGATGTGGTAAACTATAGGGATGGACTTTCCAATCGTAGAATTGTTAGATGACGAATTAAGTAGCCAGTGGCTGCTCAAACACTTTCATCCTGATGGGTTGAAATGCCCTCACTGTGGGGCCGGGGTGAACCAAGCCCGTGAGTTTCAGCAGACCAAAACCAGCCAGTTGACGGTCTACCGTTGTAACCAGTGCCAGGGTATTTACAATCTATACAGCCGGACTGTCTTTGAAGGGAGGTACTTTCGTCCGGCTCAGGCAGTGCTGTTGTTGCGCGGGGTCATCAAAGGTCAACCCAGTGCCGAAATTGGTCGTGAAATTGGGGTCAGTCGGCAAACCGTGCTTGAGCTACGCCACGAAATTCAAAGTCTGGCTGACCTGCACCAACCCCAGACCCGCTTAACGGATGAACGGACTGAAACCGATGAAATGTTTCAGAACGCGGGGGAAAAAAGGTGACTATCACCCCTATCCAGAGGATCCACCCCGCTGCCGAGCCAATAAACAGCGGGGACACGGCACTTATGATAATGACCGCCCGCCGGTCGTTGGCACGGTTGGCCGTGAGAGTGGGCAAGTCCGCTTGCGGGTCGTCCATCATACCAACGCGGCTACTCTGGAAAAACACGTTCACACCTTCACCCAAGCCGGGGCTATCGTCAACACCGATGAATGGCAGGGTTACAATCACATCATTCGTCCGCATGTCACCGTTTGTCACGCTAAAAAAGAGTGGGCTCGTGATGACGATGGCGATGGCATTCGCGAGGTTCACGTCAATACCGTCGAGGGCATGTGGACGAGTGTGCGCAACTTCTTGCGCCCTTTGCGCGGCGTACACAAAAAGTACCTCAAGGGTTACATTGCCATATGGAGAGCGTTGCATAAATCGTAGGAGTAAGCAGGCTCGTGGGGCCAGTGGAAAAACTAACCTAAAAAGGTGACAGAGTCGTTCTTCTGAGGCAAAATTTTGTTACCACACAAAAAAGTAAACCCAGAAAAAGGCTCTGTCAATGTCTATTTTACCTCAATATGCCCTATTTGTCATTCTTCAGTTTTGGCCGGTGGTGCTGCACCTGGTCAGCGCGGTCTGGTACGAGCGGCAGCGAAGCCGCTAGCGCAAGCACTGGTTGTGGCAACTGGAACAGGTGGCCGACCTGACCCCGCTGGAACAAGGCTGTGCCGGCTTTCACGCCAACAGTGGGCGGGGTGCGCCAGTGGTTCACTCCATTGCGCGCCTGGTGCGGGCCTTGCTGGTACGCCATCTGTGTGCCCTCTCCTTCCGCGAGACCGAGGAGGAGCTAGACAACCACCTGTTGTACAAGCAGTTTGTCGGTTATGAACTGTTTGAGCCACCGCCCGATCACACCACCTTGTGCCGCTTTGAGTTGTGGGTTTTGGAAAATCAGCCGGACCTGTTTTTCGATGAAGTGCTCAAGCAGGTTTATCGGCTCTACCCGGAAGAACGAGAACGGCTGCTGTTGACCGATACCTTTGGGATGTTCGTGCGCGGCGCACGGAAATACTTGATTGATCTGCTGCGGGACGTGTGCCGGGGGCTGCTGAAAGAGTTAGCCGACCTCGACCCGGTTCGCCACGAATACGTGCTGGCCCAATTAAATGAAGCGGCCCTCTTTGGGCAAAAGGGGGACAAGATCACCCCGGCCCTCAAACCCGATGAACGGGCCGAGCGCTTGCAGCAGGTGGTTAATGCCGCCCTCGATTTGCAGGCTCACCTGTTAAGCCTGCTGAATGAAGCCCCGGCCCTCTCGCCTGAAGCCGAGGCCAAGCTGCGGCTGTGGTTAGCCGCGATTGCCAAGATCATCGCCGATGAAACCACCGTCACCCCCGACCCCGAACAGCCCGACAAACGCCGCGTCGTCGAGCGACCTCATGGCAAGAAGGGCAGCTATCGCATCGCCTGTGCCAACAACCTGGAGGCCACTTTCCGCGATCACGGCAAGGGTGAAGCTAAACTCCAAGATAATGCCGGCCTCCTGAGCAGCGATCGCTTCGTTCAGCAAACCAAAGTCGTCACCGGCTCTGCCCCCGACCCGACCACCCTGGTCCCCCTCCTGGAAAAACTCCACGAGCATCAGGGCTTCTTCCCGCCTAAAGTTGCCGGCGACCAAATCTACGGCAACGGCAAAACCCGGGCCG